>Ga0209711_10004463_pt1 | contig 11282 bp, 9 predicted proteins | sample ArcticOcean_MG_C_7_FD_187441 | JGI IMG/M metagenome (GOLD analysis project Ga0209711, IMG submission 187441) | Marine microbial communities from western Arctic Ocean - ArcticOcean_MG_CB11_88 (SPAdes) (version 2) | ecosystem: Environmental > Aquatic > Marine > Oceanic | place: Arctic Ocean... | reverse complement strand
ATAAAATTGAATCTACTTTCTGAACCTTTTCTTTTAGCATTTGCTGCCTAAAGTCAGGCCCGGTATCAATTACAATATTAAGATTATCAACCTCAATCATTACTGATGAACGTAATCTATTATCTTTTGGATTAGAAGAAAGGCAAACCTCACAATCGCACGCAATTACGGGCACTCCTTGTGATGTACCTGTTCCTAAAATAGTAATTTTCATATCAGTCTAAAGTTTTTTTTGTAAAATTATATATAATAAGTGTTTTGTACAGATATATCTATATAAATTTGCAAAAATTTTAATGAACTAGTAATGGACAATAACATCATTCTTTCACCAGCCCAAAAAGCACTTGCAATTAACTTAGATGATTCTATTTATGGATCATTTGTAGAGATTGGTGCAGGACAAGAAGTAGTACGAAATTTTTTCAGAGTTGGTTCTGCTTCAAGTACAATTGCCAAAACTATGTCAGCTTATGATAAGGATTTTTCTGATGCTATTTATGAAAGAGAACCTGATGGAAGATATGTTTGTAAATCAAGATTAGAGAAAATGCTTCAAAAGGAATACTCTCTTTTGGAGGAACGATTAAATAGAGATAACTATAAAAATACGTGTTATTTTGCATTTGCTGACACAATAGCAACAATCAATTATTCTAAAACAACAAAAGGGCATGGATGGATGGGCTTGCGTTTTCAGTTAACTCCTGATCAGAAACCAAATGATTTTATTATTCATGTTTTACTAAATGATGCTGACGCACAGCTACAACAAGAAACGGTAGGTATTATTGGAACAAATATGCTACATGCTTGTTTTAATGAAACAGATCCTAAAGAAATATTGAAGCAATTATACGACAATCTATCAAAGGATAAAGTACAAATAGATATGATTGAGGTGCTAGGACCTGCTTTTGATCATGTCGATAATCGTTTATTAAGTCTTACATTAGTAAAAGAACGCATGACAAATGCAGTCATATTTACTCCTGACGGAATGAATCAGCATCCTTCTGATATTTTGTATAAAAAAAATATCATAACTATAAGGGGTAGTTTTAGGCCTGTAACAAAGGTTAATATTGATATGCTTGAAAGAGGATTGAAAGAATTTAAAAAAAATTCAAAAGTAAAAGAAGAAAATATTCAACTGCTTTTTGAAATTACACTTAGTAATTTAAGAGCTGAAGGTGAAGTTGATGAAAGAGACTTTTTAGATAGAGTAGATATCCTTTGTTCATTGGGTTATACAGTTATGATATCTAACTACAAAAAATATTATAAACTAATAGAATATTTATCTCAATTCACAAGAGCAAGAATGGGACTTATTCTTGGAGTTGATAATTTGGTAGGAATGTTTGAAGAACAATACTATAGAAATTTGAATGGTGGAATAATGGAAGCATTTGGAATTATCTTTACAAGAGACATTCGTTTTTATTTATATCCTTATAAACCAAATGATAAATCAGAATTGTTAAACAGTAGTAATATTCCTATTCATCCAAGAATTAAAGATTTGTACAATTACTTACTTAGTAACGGTAGGTTAATAGATTTAGATTATAATCCTGAAGTTTTAAGTATTTTTTCCAGAGAAGTTTTAAAGAAAATAAAAAGCTGTGAAGAAGGCAACTGGGAAGATCAAGTACCAAAAGGTGTTGCTGAAATCATTAAGCAAAAGTGTTTGTTTGGTTGGTCATTCAAAATATAATTTAATTTATTTATTAGAAATTAAACTATATTATTTGTATAGTTTATTTATACAAAACATATACATTTGAAAAATAAAAATTTACAAAAAATGAAATTGAAACGAATATTACTTATTCTACTTATCATACCTTTTTTCTCTTTAGCACAAAATAGAGGTAGTGGAAGCGGGAGCTATAAAGGTTCTGGGAAAGATAATTCTAAAGATTATATAAAAGGTAATATTAGTGGCAAAATTGTTGATAGCAAAACTGGGGAAATACTTGAATATGCTAATATTAGTCTTACAAATATTAAGTGGGATAAAATAATTGAAGGAACAATATCAGATGCAAAAGGAAGGTTCAGTATGAATAAAATCCGTACAGGCAGCTACCAAATTAGTGTAAGCTATTTAGGATACGAGATACAAAGTGTTAATTTTAAACTAACCAAAAAAAAACCAGACATCAAGCTTGCAGATATATTACTAGTTGCTAATAATGAGATGCTTTCAGAAGTTAAGATTACAGAACAAAAACCAATTTTTGAATCTAAAATTGATAAGATAGTATACAATGCTGAAAATGATATGAATGAAGGATTAAATGATGCGACTGATGTATTAAGAAAGGCACCATTACTTTCTGTCGATTTAGAAGGAGAAGTCAGCTTAAGAGGCTCAAAAAATATTAAATTTTTAGTAAATGGAAAAGCCTCAACTTTTTTTAGTTCAGATATTGCTACAGCTCTTCAGATGATACCAGCTGATGAAATAAAAAGCGTAGAAATAATTACTAGCCCAGGTGCAAAATATGATGGAGAAGGAGATGCTGGAATTGTTAATATTATAACAAAAAGAAAAGTTATTGATGGTTATAAAAGCACTATTAATGGTTCATTTGGAAATAGAATGAATAAGCAATCTGTAAATTTAAGTTTAGGAAAAGGTAGATTTGGTATTTCTGCAAGAGGAAGTGCACGATATAGTTGGCCTAGAGAGGGTGAATCTAATTTGTTAAGAGAATATTGGGGCAGCGATGGTGATACGAGTATATTAAATCAAGTTAGTAAAACATTTGGTAACTGGGTAGGAATTGGAGGTTCTATAAATATGTATTACGATATAAATGCTTATAATAGTATTATGTCAGATATTAGGTTTGGAAGTAGAGGTTCTTTTAATGAAAACAACACAATAACAAATAATAATGACATAATTATTTATAAGTCCTTCTTAGAAACTAGTAGTGAAAGCAAAAATATAGAATGGAGTACAGATTATACTAAAACTTTTGCTAATGATGATGAGAGAGAGTTTAATATCTCTTTACAAATTGGTGGTGATTTAGGAGATGATAATATATATAGTTCTAGAGAAGAAATAAATCAATATAGCACATACAATGATGAAAAAGAGATTGAATTAACTTTACAAACTGATTACATTCATCCTTTTATGGAAGAGAATAAATTAGAACTAGGAGCTAAATTAATTAATAGGGATAGAGAAGTAGTTAGCACAACAACTTCAAAAATTAATGAAGTTAGACAAGCACAAAATATTTTCAATTATAATCAACAAGTTTTATCAACTTATATCTCAAGTGATTGGTCATTTAACAATGATATTGGCTTAAAAACTGGAGTTAGATACGAATACACTATAATTAATGGTGATTTTAAAGGAAATAAATATGGTAATATTTTACCAAATATTACTATTTCAAAAAACTTTAGTAAAACTAAATCATTAAAACTTTCTTATAATAATCGTATATTAAGACCTGGGATTCAAAATATAAACCCAAATATAATAAAAAATGATGATTACAGCACAAGTGAAGGTAATCCAGAACTAACACCTGCTAACGCTAAACAAATTGAGATGGGATATAATCAATTCGGCAGAAAATATCAAGGAAGCTATAACCTATACATTAAAAAAACTAGTGATATTATAGAGCGCTACTCTAGAATTGATAATGGAATAACAAAAAGCAGTTATGAGAATATAGGTTCAAGCACTAACTATGGATTTAATTATTTTGGTTCATTACGCTTTGATAAATTTAATATACGTACAGGATTTAATCTATATCAGTATGAAGGAAATGGAGATATAAATGATCAAAAAATTTCACTAACCAGCTCTCTACTATACAGTTACAATTTTGGTGGTAGTTATAATATAGGAGATTACTGGAAGGCTGAGTGTTGGGGATTTTTTAGATCTCCAAACCAAACAATTCAAGGAAGCTCTACATCTTTTAGTATGATGAGTTTTGGAGTTAAAAAAGAATTTAAAAATAAAAGAGGTTCACTTGGAATAAGAATCATTGAACCTTTTAAAGATAAAAAAATATTTGTCACAGATATTACTGGTCAAAATTTCACTCAAATATCTGAACGTATTTTAACATTCCGTTCTGTGGGAATTAGCTTTAAATACACATTTGGTAAACTAAATTTTAAATCTTCAAGTAAAAAATCTAGTATTAAAAATGATGATGTTAGTGAAGGAGAAAATTCTGATTATTAAAAAATAATATCTGTAATATATTTTATTCTATTTAGTAAAATCTAATTCTAAGAGGCAAAATTAAAATTAGTTAGTTTAATAGAAAAGGTGTATTTTTTCTTTCTTTTTCCACCCTGCCCTACTGCTATAATCAACAAAAAAAATTATAACATCTGCTTGCGAGGCATATTCTACAAAAAATATTTTTTTATCTGCTTTACTAGCATAATCCACAAAAAACCAATTACCATCATTTTTTCCAGCTCTACTTTCATAATCAACCTTAAATACAGATAAATCAGATTTGCTTTCATAATCAGCAACATAAATCTTTATGTCAGCTTGGCTAGCATAATCTACAGAAAATATTTTTTGTGCCCTTGATATAGATGAAATCATCAAACATAAAGTTAAAAATAATATCTTTTTCATTTTGTAAATATATACAAACTCATTTACCAAATGAATTTTACTCTTAATTTTCTGACAACTAAAACCAACCAACCAACTACTATTACTTATATTTGCATCTTTTAAAAACTACAACATAAAGAATGGCAAAAGTATCAGACAGGCTAAACCGATTAGCAGAATCAGCAACCCTAGCTATGGCAAGGATGAGTAGAGAATTACAAGAACAAGGTCATGATGTAATTGCTTTAAGCCTTGGTGAACCTGATTTTGATACTCCTGATTTTATTAAAAAAGCAGCAAAAAAAGCTATAGATGATAATTTTTCTCACTACACACCCGTACCGGGTTTACCTGAGCTAAGAAACGCAATTGTTCAAAAATTTAAAAGGGATAATAATTTAGAATATACAGCTGATCAGATTGTAACTTCTACTGGAGCTAAACAATCCTTAGCAAATATATGTTTAAGTTTATTAAACCCTGGTGATGAAGTGCTTTTGCCTTGTCCTTACTGGGTAAGCTATACCGAGATCATTAAGTTATCAGAAGGTGTTCCTGTTGAAGTTCCCTCTAATATTGATACTGACTTTAAAGTTACTTCTGAGCAGTTGGAGGCTGCAATTACACCAAAAACAAAACTATTAATGTTTAGCTCTCCTTGTAATCCAAGCGGAACAGTTTACACCCAAAGAGAATTAGAGGCAATTGCAAAAATGCTGGAAAAATATCCTGATATTTATGTTGTTGCTGATGAAATCTATGAACATATCAACTTTACTGATTCTCACTTTTCAATGGGAACGATCGCTAGTATGAAAGACAGAACAATAACCGTAAATGGTGTTTCTAAAGGTTTCGCAATGACAGGCTGGAGAGTTGGATTTATTGGAGCGCCACTCTGGGTAGCTAAAGCTTGTAATAAAATTCAAGGACAAATTACTTCCGCTACTTGTGCAATAGCACAAAAAGCAGCTGAAACAGCTATGCTTGCTGACCCAAAAGAAGTTACAATTGATATGAAAGATACCTTCCTAAAAAGGAGAAATATGATTTTAAATGAATTGAACAGTATTAAGGGAATTAAGTGTAATATTCCACAAGGAGCATTTTATGTCTTCCCTGATATAAGTTATTATTTTGGTAAGTCAGTTGCTAATACTACTATCAATAATGCAAATGATTTTTGTATGTATTTACTAAATAAAGCTCATGTTGCTTTTGTAGCTGGTGATGCTTTTGGAAATCCTGAATGCGTAAGAATTTCTTATGCTGCAGCTGATGATAAATTAATGGAAGCAATGTCAAGAATTAAAAAACAATTAGCAAAACTAAGTTAATGGATTTCAATACATTATTTCAGGGATTTAATGATAAAAAAGTTCTCATTGTAGGTGATGCCATGATTGATGCTTATATGTGGGGGGAAGTAAATAGAATGTCCCCAGAAGCACCTGTACCTGTTGTTGAAGTAAAAAAACATGAAAACAGATTAGGAGGAGCAGCAAATGTTGCTCTTAACTTAAAAGCTCTTGGCGCTAATCCTATTTTGTGTTCAGTAATTGGTACGGGTGAAAGAGGTGTTTTATTTGAGAAACTAATGAAAGAATCGAACCTATCCACTGTAGGAATACTTTCTACTAATAAAAGAAAAACAACAATTAAAACTAGAGTAATTGCTGAAAATAAACACCAATTACGAATTGATGAAGAAGAAACCTCCCCCATTTTACAGGCAGACGAATTCTTAAAACTTACTATAAGTTTAATGGATGATATGGATGTTGTTATTTTACAGGACTATAATAAAGGAGTACTTACTCCTGAAATAATTGAAGGAGTAATATATAGTGCAAATAAAAAAGGAATCCCTACCATTGTTGACCCTAAAAAACTAAACTTTAACTCCTATAAAAACTGCACAATATTTAAACCCAACTTGGCAGAAATAAAAGCAGGGATGAAAGTTGATTTTGATGCCAATAATATTGCTGAAATTGAAAAATCTACTTCAGAACTAAGAAAAAAACTTTCTGTAAAAGGAGTTTTACTTACTTTATCAGAAAAAGGGATTTGCATTAATTCTGAGAAAGAATTTAAGCATACTCCAGCTTTTAAAAGAAATATTATTGACGTTTCTGGTGCTGGGGACACCGTTATTTCTGTAGCATCTCTTTGTCTAGCTTCAAACATGGATTACACTGATCTTTCCATACTTTCTACCTTAGCAGGAGGATTAGTTTGTGAAGATGTGGGAGTTATGCCAATCAACAAAGAAAAATTACTTGCTGAAACAATAAAAAAAATGAATTAATGACAAAAGTTACTCCTTATAATAGTAAAGAAGGAAAGAAAAAACAAGTAACAAAAATGTTTGATAACATTGCTGGAAGTTATGATTTTCTAAATCATACACTATCCTTAGGAATGGATAATATATGGCGTAAAATTGCTATTAAAGAACTAAGCAATAAGCCAGCTACAATACTTGATATCGCTACTGGCACTGCTGATTTTGCTATTAGTGCGTCAAAATATACCAATGCTACTATTACTGGAATTGATATTTCACAAGGAATGCTTGACGTTGGAGTTGAAAAAATAACTAAAAAAAGACTTACTAATAGAATTCAGTTACAATTGGCTGATTCAGAAAAATTACCTTTTCAGGACAATAGTTATGATGCAATAACTGCTGGATTTGGCGTGCGTAATTTTGAAGACTTAAACAAAGGACTATCAGAAATGTATAGAGCACTAAAGTCAGGTGGTAAAGTAGCTATACTTGAACCATCAGAGCCTACTAATTTTCCTTTAAAACAGTTTTATAATCTATATTTTCACCATATATTACCTTTCATTGGAGGTATTATTTCAAAAGACAAAAATGCTTACACTTATTTGCCTGATTCAGTTTCGGCTTTTCCTTCAGGAAAAGATTTTTTAACTGAACTAGATAAAGTAGGATTTAAAGAATCCAAACACATTCCTCTTACCTTTGGAATCGTTTCATTATATATTGCAATAAAATAATATCCTTATCGTTTAGGGGCTAAATGCAGAAACAAATTAAATACTTTATTATTTTACTTTTATTTATAGGAGCTAGCAGCTCTTATGGGCAAAGAAGAAAGAAACCTCAAAATCTGGCACGATATGATTTTAAGAAATTGCATTTTGGATTTACCCTTGGAATAAATGAACTTAATTTTAACATTAAGAAAAGCAGTAGCACCCTAACCAATGACAGCTTACTCACACTACTTCCTAATAGTCAAAAAGGATTTAATCTTGGGATAGTATCTAATCTTAGAATTGGGAAGTTTACCGACTTACGCTTTATTCCTACACTAGTTTTTGGAGAGCGAAATTTGAATTATGGCTTTATTGATAGCAATGGTGTAAGTGATGAAAGAGTAAAACGAATCGAATCTACTTTAATTGATTTTCCAATATATATAAAGTATAAATCTGCTAGATATAACAATTTTAGAACCTATATAATTGGGGGTATAAAATACAGTTTAGATGTTGCTTCACAAGATAAAATAAATGATGAAGGGAAAGAAATAGTGAAATTAAAGAAAAATGACTTAATGGGTGAGATTGGTTTTGGATTTGATTTTTATTTAGAATATTTCAAATTCTCTCCTCAGATAAAGCTCTCATATGGAATCCTAAATATTCTTTCAAAGGATGAAACTATTTACACCCAGTCTATAAATCATTTAAGCACTAATGGATGGATGATTTCATTTACTTTTGAATAAAAAAATATTGTAACACCTTATTTTTAAATTTATTACATATAATTCTTGTAATATCATTTTAATTTATATTTTCGCTAAAACAATACGCTGTATAGCGTATTTTTAAAAAAAGACATTTATGGACACTTTTCTACTATTATTTATTATAATACTATTATATGTCCTGTTTCTATTTATTCTTCAATATTTCGGATTTAAAAGCAAAAAAAGAGGTAGCAACTCTAATAACTGTTGCCCTGATTGTAGTAGTAATCTTAATAGAGTAAAAAGAATTTATAAGGATAAAATAATTTACTACTTAACTCTTGGAATGTTTGATTGGAGACGCTATATCTGTGATAAATGCGGATGGGAAGGAATAAGATGGGCCAAAGAGTATAGGTTCAAGGGATAATTATGAACAAAACTCATGTAGTAATATTGAAGTAGCTATGGCTACATTCAATGATTCAGCATTCTTTCCAATGTTTTTAACTGATACTTTATTCGTAATATATTTACTAATTGATTGGGATATACCGTTCGCTTCATTTCCCATAATAAGATGAAGCTGCTTAGGTAGTTCTTGCTCCTTTACATCAACACCATTAATATAAGCACCAAAAACTGGCGTATCAATATTAGCTAAGTAAGTAGTTAAGTCCAAATACTTAATATCAAGCCTAAACAGAGAACCCATTGCCGATTGTACTACCTTAGGATTATAACAATCTACTGTGCTTTTTGAACAAATAATTTGTGTGACACCAAACCAATCGCACATTCTTATTATGGTTCCAAAATTTCCAGGATCATTTACATCATCTAGTACTAGCTTAATTCCACCACTTTTTTCTGATTCTTTTTGACTAATCTTAACAATAGCCAAAACATTGTTTGGTGATGTCAAGTTGCTTATCCTTAATAATTCATCATTAGTAATCAATGTTATAGCTGATTTTTGACATCTATTTATACCTGAAAATTGTTTTGTAGCATAAATATGTTCAATTTCGAAATTTGAATTCAACAATTCATTTACAATCTTTTCTCCTTCAGCAATAAATAATTGTGCCTTTACCCTATTCTTTTTAAGAGATAAACTCTTAATAAACTTAATTTGATTTTTTGAAATCACTTAATTTACTTTAATTATAATCAATAATATGAAATTATTAGAAAATTATGCTAAAATTCATAACAATCTTATAATTTTGCTTTCTTAAATAAAAACTTATAGCCTAATGTCAAAATTTGCAGCAGGAGTATTAACAGGAGATCAATTACAAGAAGTTTTTGCAGACGCAAAACTAAATAAATATGCATTACCAGCCATAAATGTAAGCAATACAAGTACAGTAAATGCAGTCTTGGAAACCGCTGCAGAACTTAACGCACCTGCAATAATTCAGTTTTCAAATGGAGGATGTCAATTTTATGCTGGAAAAGGGCTGTCCAATATAGATGAAGAAGCAGCAATTGCTGGAGGAATTTCAGGTGCTGTGCACGTACACCAAATGGCTGAACTTTATGGATCAAGTATAATTTTACATACTGACCATGCTGCAAAAAAACTATTACCTTGGATTGATGGGCTACTGGAAGCAGGTGAAGAATTTTATGCTGCACATGGCAAGCCATTATATTCTTCACACATGATTGATTTATCAGAAGAACCTATAGAAGAAAATATTGAGTTATGTAAAAAATACTTAAAAAGAATGAGTGCAATTGATATGACTTTAGAAATTGAACTAGGCATTACAGGAGGCGAAGAAGATGGGGTTGACAATACTGATGTTGATGTTTCAAAACTATACACTCAACCTGAAGAAGTGGCTTATGCCTATTATGAACTTATGAAGATAAGTGATAAATTTACAGTAGCAGCTGCTTTCGGAAATGTACATGGAGTATATAAACCAGGAAATGTAGTTCTTACGCCAAAAATATTAGATAATTCTCAAAAATTTATTGAAGAAAAATACAATACTGAAAAACAACCTATTAACTTTGTTTTTCATGGAGGTTCAGGGTCAAGTCAAGCAGAAATTACTGAAGCAATTGGCTATGGAGTTATTAAAATGAATATTGATACCGATTTACAATGGGGTTTTACCCAGGGAGTAAGAGACTATTTCTTAGCAAATAATGATTATGTTAAAACTCAAATCGGAAATCCTGAAGGAGAAGAAAAGCCAAATAAAAAATACTATGATCCTAGGACTTATAATAGAGCTGGTGAATTAACTTTTAAAGCTAGATTAACTCGATCATTTAACGATTTAAATAACCTAAATACAAACGCATAATTATGGGTTGGTTTAATAGAATAAAGGAAGGAATTACTACTTCCACACATGAAAAAAAAGAAACTCCAGACGGACTGTGGAGTAAATGTCCTAAATGTAAAACGATAGTTACTACAGAAGAACATAAAAAAAATCTTTATTGCTGTATCAACTGTAACTATCATAACAGAATAGGTTCAACCGAATATTTTGAAATTTTATTTGATAATAATAAATTTATTGAGTTAGATAAAGAAATGACCTCATTAGACCCTTTAAAATTTAAGGATAAAAAGAAGTATCCTGATAGAGTAAAAGATATGCAAAAAAAAACAGGTTTAAAAGATGCTGTTAGAACTGCACATGGTAAAATTAAAGGAAATATAGTTGTTATTGCAGCAATGGATTTCACATTTATTGGAGGGTCAATGGGTTCAGTTGTAGGTGAGAAAATTGCCAGAGCAATTGATTATGCTCGTGAAAATAAACATCCAATGCTTATCATCTCCAAATCAGGAGGAGCAAGAATGATGGAAGCTGGTATTTCCTTAATGCAGTTGGCAAAAACATCAGCTAAACTAGCACAACTAAGTAAAGCAGGCTTACCTTTTA
>Ga0209711_10004462_pt1 | contig 11287 bp, 9 predicted proteins | sample ArcticOcean_MG_C_7_FD_187441 | JGI IMG/M metagenome (GOLD analysis project Ga0209711, IMG submission 187441) | Marine microbial communities from western Arctic Ocean - ArcticOcean_MG_CB11_88 (SPAdes) (version 2) | ecosystem: Environmental > Aquatic > Marine > Oceanic | place: Arctic Ocean... | reverse complement strand
TTATTTAGTGTCTTGTCTTACGTGGATTATTCTGTTTCCCCTACTATATTTTTTTAGCCTTAAAGAGTCTTGGTATATCAAAGTTTTTAAGCTCGCTACAATATGGTCATATATAATACTATTTTGTATGGGTTTTTATCCAAAAATTGATCATATTCCAAAGCTTGAAAAAGGCAAGAACTATATGTTTATTAGTAATCACACTTCTATGATAGATATTCTACTAATGATCACTATTTTTAAAAATCACCCATTTGTTTTTGTTGGTAAAGTAGAGCTTTCAAAAATCCCATTTTTTGGAGTTATATATAAACGAGCATGTATCCTTGTTGATAGGTCTAGTCCAGAAAGTAGAAAGTCAGTTTTTTTTAATACTCAAAAAAAATTAGCAGAGGGGCTAAGTATTTGTATTTATCCAGAAGGAGGGGTTCCAGACCCAAGTATTATTTTAGATAAGTTTAAAAAGGGTGCTTTTAAAATAGCAATTGAACATCAAATTCCAATAGTTTGTGTAACTTTTTTAGATAATAAAAAAAGGTTTCCTTTTTCTTATATTAGCGGAAATCCAGGCCAACTAAGAGTAAAATACCATAAACCTTTAACTACTAAAGGACTGACAAGCGCAGACATTCAACCAACAAGTGATCATTTTAGAAAACTAATTTTAGACGATCTTTCTAATTAATTAGACGCAACTAAGTCTTTAACCTTAGCCTCTAGTTCATCCATTAATTCAGGGTTATCTTTTATCATAGTCTTAACAGCATCTCTTCCTTGACCTAGTTTTGTTTCGTCATAACTAAACCAAGAACCACTTTTTTGAATAATGTTAGACTCTACAGCGATGTCTAGGATTTCACCTACTTTAGAAATTCCTTTACCATACATGATGTCAAATTCAGCCAACTTAAATGGTGGAGCAACTTTGTTTTTTACAACCTTAACTCTTGTTTTGTTCCCTAAAACGGCTCCGCTACTATCTTTTATTTGAGTTGACCTTCTAATGTCTAATCTTATTGACGCGTAGAACTTTAATGCGTTTCCACCAGTTGTCGTTTCTGGATTTCCGAACATCACACCAATTTTTTCTCTCAACTGATTAATGAACATTACAGTACAGTTTGTTTTGCTAATAGAACCAGTAAGTTTTCTAAGAGCTTGTGACATAAGTCTAGCGTGTAATCCCATTTTTGAATCACCCATTTCTCCTTCTATTTCACTTTTAGGAGTTAATGCTGCTACAGAATCTATAACAACCATATCAATTGCTCCAGATCTAATTAAATTATCTGCAATTTCCAATGCTTGCTCTCCATGGTCAGGCTGAGATATAATTAAATTATCAATATCCACACCTAAATTTTCAGCGTAATATCTATCAAAGGCATGTTCTGCATCGATAAATGCAGCTATACCTCCTTTTTTTTGACACTCCGCAATTGCGTGCAAGGTTAAAGTTGTTTTACCAGATGATTCAGGTCCATAAATCTCAACAACCCTACCTCTTGGGTAACCACCTACGCCTAAAGCTAAATCAAGACCGAGTGAGCCTGAAGATGTTGCTTCTACATTTGTAACAGGAGCATCACTCATTTTCATTACCGTGCCCTTACCATAAGTTTTATCTAACTTATCTAATGTTAGTTGTAATGCTTTTAATTTATCTTCTTTGTTATTAGCCATTTTATGTAGATTTTGAAATTTATTCCATTGCTAATTTAATATAACTTTAATGACAATACAATTATATTGTCATTCGTTTTAATACTTTTTCACCATTAATTTAATTAATATTATTTTTGCACTATAAATTAATTAAACCAGTATAGAATGCAACTGTACAACAAGCTAAGTTCTAAAGAAAGAGCCGCACTAATTGATGAGTCAAACAGGGAAAGAATAACTCTTTCTTTTTATCAATACGCTAAAATTTCAGATCTTCAGTCTATTAGAGACCATTTATTTCTTAAATGGGATTCATTAGATGTGCTTGGCAGAATATATTTGGCAAATGAAGGGATTAATGCACAACTTTCAATCCCTAAGGACAATTTTAGTAAATTCAAAACACATCTGAAATCAGTCACTTTTTTAAAAAACACTTCTCTAAATATTGCGGTTGAGCATGACAATAAATCTTTTCTCAAGCTAAAAGTTAAGGTTAGAGATAAAATAGTCGCTGATGGTTTAAATGATAAGTCTTTTGATGTTACTAATTCTGGGATTCATTTAAATGCTATCGAATATAATAAATTAGCTGAAGAAAAAAATTCTATTATTGTAGACATGAGAAATCACTACGAAAGTGAGATTGGACATTTTAAAAACGCAATTAAGCCAGATGTTGACACCTTTAGAGATTCATTAGACATTATAGAAGAGGATCTAAAAGATCACAAAGAGGATAAGAATTTAATAATGTATTGTACTGGAGGTATACGATGTGAAAAAGCAAGTGCATATTTTAAACACAAGGGGTTTAAAAATGTTTATCAATTAAAAGGAGGTATTATTGAGTACACAAAGCAAGTGAATAAAGAGAAATTAAAGAACAACTTTATAGGGAAAAATTTTGTTTTCGATGATAGAAGAGCAGAAAAAATAAGTGATGATATAATTGCAAAATGTCATCAATGTGGGTCTGCTTTTGACATACATACAAACTGCGATAATGACGCATGTCATATTTTATTTATACAGTGCGAAAAGTGTAAAATAATTATGAAAAATTGCTGCTCAATTGAATGCAAACATATTAATGACTTGCCTTTTGAAAAGCAAAAAGATCTGCGTAAAGGCAAAAAAAATAGTAATGAAATTTTTAAAAAAGGAAGAGGAGAAAACCTTTCTATAAATCAAGCGAATCAAATAGAAGATTTGTAAAAAGTATATATTATATTTATTAAAATATTAAAATTTATGTCTTGTAAAACATGTAGCTCTAAAACAGACGGTTCCCCTAAAGGATGTAAAAACAACGGAACATGCGGAACAGACAGCTGTAATAAGTTTACAGTTTTTGATTGGCTTTCAAACATGACGCTTCCCTCAGGGCAATTAGAATTTTTATACTCAGAAGTAAGGTTTAAAAATGGAAGAAAAGAGTATTTATTAAATAAAAACTCACTCTCACTTTCAGTTGGCGATATAGTTGCTACTCAGGCCGATAGCGGATATGATATAGGAATGGTGACCCTAACAGGAGAACTTGTAAAGGTTCAAATGGACAAGAAAAAAGTTGATTACTCAGGACAAAATTCAAAGCTTACATATAGAAAAGCAACCCAAAAAGAAATTGATAAATGGTCCGATTTACGAGATAAAGAAGAGGCTATTAAAGTTAAGGCAAGAAAATTTGCTATTGATTTGAGATTAAAAATGAAAATATCTGATATAGAATATCAAGGAGATGGTAGTAAGGTTACTTTTTACTATACTGCTGAAGAACGAGTAGACTTTAGAGAATTAATTAAAATTTACGCTAGGGAATTCAGAACAAAGATTGAAATGAAACAGGTTGGGCTAAGACAAGAAGCTGCGCGTCTAGGAGGAATAGGTTCTTGTGGAAGAGAACTTTGCTGTTCTACTTGGTTGAGTGATTTTAGATCTGTTAGTACTTCTGCCGCAAGGTATCAACAATTGTCGCTAAATCCCCAGAAATTAGCAGGCCAGTGTGGTAAATTAAAGTGTTGTTTAAATTATGAATTAGGCTCATACATGGATGCTTTAAGAAACTTTCCAAAGAAAGAGATCAAGCTTAAAACAGAAAAAGGTACTGCCGTGTGTCAAAAGACAGACATTTTTAAAAAAGAGTTATGGTATGCTTATGAAGGTCAATGGAATAATTGGTTTTTACTAACTGTTGAGCAAGCTAATAGCATTATTAAAGTAAATAGGCTAAATAAACTAGTTTCCAGCATAGAAGAATACACATCCGAAAACAATATTGCTGTAGAGAACAAATTTGAAAATGTTGTAGGGCAAGACAGCTTAACAAGGTTTGATAAGCCTAGAAAAAAGAAACACCACAAAAGAAGAAAAATAAATAAGCATGTTAAGTAGGGTATTAATCTTATTAATTTTATTTGGTTTTTTTTCATGTGATCAAAACAGGGTGTTTGACAAATATCAGTCCATCCCTAAACAATGGAGTAAGGATAGTTTGGTTGAGTTTGAATTTGATTTAAAAGCTAATTCGTACAATACTTTTATAAACGTAAGAACGGATAAAAACTATAAGTTTAACAACTTATTCTTAATAGTCGCTCTTGCAGACTCATCACGAATAATAATGAAAGATACGCTAGAGTATAAAATGGCGACTTCATCAGGAAGACTACTTGGAAAAAAGTCACTTAATACTTTTCAAAATAAGCTTTGGCACAAAGAAGGTATGAGTTTCGAAACAGGAAAATTCACAATTAGCATTGAACACGCTATGAGAAAAATCAATCATACAGATGGTCTAAAGTTGTTAGACGGAATAATAAATATTGGCTATAGAATTGAAAAAGAAACAAAAAAATAAATTTAAAAAATATACCTTAATTATTTGGGCACTTTTTGTATTTGGAGTCTCATCAGTTTTTGGAATTTTTTATTACGCATCAATTGGTGGTCTTGGCGACATGCCTGATCTTAAAGTATTAGAAAACCCAAAGACAAATCTAGCTAGCGAAATACTTTCTGAGGATGGAAAAACTATTGCTAAATTTTATTTTAATGATAATAGAACTCCAGTTAGTTTTTCAGAGTTCCCTCCTCACTTAGTGAATGCTTTAATTGCTACAGAAGACATCCGCTTTTTTGAACATTCAGGAATAGACTGGATATCAACTTTAAGAGCAATTATTAAACTTGGAAAAGATGGTGGAGGAAGTACTATTACTCAACAATTAGCAAAACTACTTTTTACAGGCGAGGGTTCTAGAGATGTTTTAGAACGAATTAATCAAAAAATTAAAGAATATATTATATCAATAAGACTAGAGAGACAGTACACCAAGAATGAAATCATTGCACAATATTTAAATATTTACGATTTTGGCAATAACGGAGATGGCATAAGAAGTGCTTCTAGAATTTATTTCGGCAAAGAGCCTATTGATTTAGATGTTAGCGAATCTGCCATGTTAGTAGGAATGTTAAAAAACTCCTCATTATACAACCCTAGACCTCATAAAAACCCTGTTGGAGTAAAAAACAGAAGAAATGTAGTTTTTAGTCAAATGCATAAATACGGATTTCTTGATAAAAAGTTAAAAGACTCTTTACAGCTTAAAGATTTACAACTAAACTACACCCCTGAATCCCATAGAGACGGAATAGCGCCATATTTTAGAGAGTATTTAAGATCTTATATGAAAACTTGGGTAAAAGACGAAAACAATAGAAAACCAGATGGGTCTAAGTATAATATTAACACAGACGGTTTAAAAATTTTTACAACAATAAATTACAAGATGCAATCTTATGCAGAAAGCGCAATTAATCAGCACATGCCAAGGTTACAAGAAGAATTTTTTAAACAAAATGAGGCCTCAGAAAACCCAACTACACCATTTAGAGAATTGACTGAAGGAGCCGTTGATACACTACTTAGACGATCTATGAAAAGATCTGAAAGGTGGAGAAGGATGAAGTATGATTTGAAGAAAACAGACGAAGAGATAAAAACCTCTTTTCAAAAACCAGTAAATATGACTGTTTTTAGCTGGAAAGGAGAAATAGATACAATAATGAAGCCTTGGGATTCTATGATCTACTATAAATCTTTTTTAAGACCAGGGATGATGTCTATGGATCCAATTACTGGTTTTGTAAAAGCGTGGGCAGGAGGGATGAATTACAAGCATTTTCAGTATGATATGGTTAAAAAAGGTAAACGTCAAATCGGGTCAACCTTTAAGCCTTTTGTATATGCAGCAGCTATTGATCAGTTACATTTATCTCCATGTGATACTTTTCCAGACAGTCAATTTTGTATAGAAAAAGACAAATTTGGTAATCCTGAAAAATGGTGCCCTAGAAATTCTGGAGATAAGTACGGTAGAACAAGAACTTTAAAAAATGCGTTAGCAAACTCAATAAATACTGTTACTGCAAGACTAATGGATAAAATTGGGCCAAGGCCAGTAATTAAATTAGCAAAAAACTTAGGGATAGAGCAAAAAATATTGCCAGTTCCTTCAATTGCATTAGGAACACCAGATCTTAGTGTTTATGAAATGGTTGCCGCATACTCAGCTTTTGCTAATAAAGGTGTTTATACTAAACCTATATTAATTGAAAGAATAGAAGATAAAAATGGAACAATTTTATTTGAGTATAAACGTGAAACAAGAGACGTTCTAAGCGAAGAAGCCGCCTATGTTACAGTAAATTTACTTGAAGGTGTAACTCAAGCAGGCTCAGGAATTAGATTAAGAACCACAGGGGCAACCAATAACGCATATGAATCTGTTGTTACAGGCTATCCATACGAGTTCGATAATCCAATTGCTGGCAAAACAGGAACAACACAAAACCAAAGTGATGGCTGGTTTATGGGTATGGTTCCTAATCTAGTAACTGGAATTTGGGTTGGAGCAGAAGATAGATCTATTCATTTTGAGACCATTGATTATGGCCAAGGAGCTACAATGGCTTTACCTATTTGGGGTTTATATATGAAAAGTTGTTATAACGATACTATTTTGGGTATATCCAAAGAACCCTTTACAAGGCCAGAAAAACTGACTATTGAATTAAATTGTAATAATTTTAAAAATGATTCATTAAATAAAATAAAGAACAACAACAAGAAATTATTAGATATCGACTTTTAAAATATTTATTATGATTAACAAAAAAGTATTGAATGTAAAGAGTGCTTTAGACGGCATTAAAGACAATATGACTATAATGTTGGGGGGCTTTGGATTGTGCGGAATACCAGAAAAATCAATTGATGAATTAGTTGAACTAAAAGTTAAAGGTCTGACGTGTATTTCTAATAATGCCGGAGTGGATGATTTTGGACTTGGATTACTTTTGAAAGATCACCAAATAAAAAAAATGATATCATCATATGTTGGTGAAAACAATGAGTTTGAAAGACAAATGCTTTCTGGAGAACTTGAAGTTGATCTATTGCCTCAAGGAACTATTGCAGAATTATGTAGAGCATCTCAAGCTGGATTTCCTGCAATATATACACCTGCAGGATTTGGAACGGAAGTTGCTAAAGGAAAAGAATCTAGAGAGTTTAACGGTAAAATGTATATTTTAGAACATGCCTTTAAAGCTGATTTTTCTATTGTTAAGGCTTGGAAAGGAGACGAAGCTGGAAATTTAATTTTTAAAGGAACTGCAAGAAACTTTAACCCAAACATGTGTGGAGCTGCCACAATTACTGTTGCAGAAGTTGAAGAGCTATATCCGGCAGGAGTTCTTGATCCAAATGAAATTCATATCCCTGGGATATTTATTCAAAGGATATTTAAGGGCAAAAATTATCAAAAAAGAATTGAACAAAGAACCATAACACAAAGATAATGCTAGACAAAAATGGAATTGCTAAAAGAATAGCAAAAGAAGTAAAAGACGGCTATTATGTTAACCTAGGAATAGGGATACCAACCTTGGTTGCAAATTATGTAAATAAAAATTTAAGTGTAGAATTTCAAAGTGAAAATGGAGTTTTAGGAATGGGTCCATTTCCATATGATGAAGATGTAGACGCGGATATAATCAATGCTGGAAAACAAACAATTACTACACTAGCTGGTGCAAGTTTTTTTGATTCTGCGATGAGCTTCTCTATGATTAGAGGAAAGCACGTAGACCTTACAATTTTAGGAGCCATGGAGGTTTCTGAAAATGGAGATATAGCTAACTGGAAAATTCCCGGAAAAATGGTGAAAGGTATGGGTGGAGCAATGGATTTAGTAGCAAGTGCAGAAAACATTATAGTGGCAATGATGCACACAAATAAAAAGGGGGAATCTAAACTGCTAAAAAACTGCTCCCTTCCATTAACAGGAGTTGGTTGTGTAAAAAAAATAGTTACTAATTTAGCTGTTTTAGAGGTTACTAAAAGCGGTTTTAAGTTAATTGAAAGAGCTCCTGGAGTTAGCGTCCAAACAATTAAAGATTCAACTGAAGGGAACCTTATTGTTGATTCAGAAATTCCAGAAATGAAGATTAGTTAATACCTTTCGGAATCGACTCAATTAGTTTTCTTGTATAATCTGTTTTAGGATTATTATATATGTTTTCAGAAAAATCAATTTCATTAAATTTTCCGTCTTTCATCACAATAATCTTATCCGCCATATATCTAACGATTGACAAATCGTGAGATATAAAAATATAAGTTAGATTTAACTTTGATTTTAGCTCATTTAAAAGGTTTAAAACTTGAGCCTGGACAGATACATCCAATGCCGAAACAGATTCATCACAAATCAGTATTTTTGGTTTAAGACTAATTGCTCTTGCGATTCCAACTCTTTGCTTTTGACCTCCTGATAATTCATGAGGATATTTATAAAAGTCATCTTTATTTAGCCCAACATCTTGTAGTAATTTTATACATAGATCCTTATATGACATTCCTTTATTATCAATTTCATGAACTATCATTGGCTCTATTATTAGCGAGCCAATTGTTTTCTTAGGGTTTAAAGAAGAGTTTGGGTCTTGAAAAATCAACTGCACATTTCTTCTATATGTTTTTAATTCTTTAGCTGAAAATTTAGTAACATCATTGCCGTCATAATAAATAGATCCATTATTAGCTTTCTCAATTTGAACAATTGTTTTTACTAAAGTGGACTTTCCACATCCTGACTCTCCAACCAAACCAAGAGTTTCTCCTTCGTATAATTCTAAATTAATATTATCAAGAGCTTTAAATGCATAGCTTTTCTTAAACCAAATTTTATTTTCAATATAATATTTATCTAAATTTTTTATTTCTAAAACAGGTATTTTAGAATATATATACTGATGATTTTTTTCAATTTCTTGTGCGCTTATAATTGAAGAATCAACAGTGTCGTTAATATAATCAGTAACAGTGGGTAGTTTTTTTAGCTTGATTTTATTATTTGGTCTTGAGTATAAGAGTCCTTTAGTATAGTTTTTAGTAGGTTTTTTAAAAATTTTTGATGCTCTACCTTGCTCGATTATTTCTCCTTTATACATCACAATTACTTTATCTGCAATTTCTGAGACTAATGCAAGGTCATGGGAAATAAAAATTATACTTAGTCCTTCAGAATTTCTAATTTGAATCAATAATTCAATTATCTCTTTTTGAACTGTTACATCAAGTGCTGTAGTTGGCTCATCAGCAATCAATAATAATGGTTTAGAGGCTATGGCCATAGCAATCATTAACCTTTGTTTTTGACCTCCTGATAGTTGATGAGGATATTTAGAATTAAAATTTTCTACCTTTTCTAATCGAACCTTATTAATCAATAAATCTATTTCTATATCAATTGCCTCTTTGTCTAGAAGATCTTCTTTAATACATTCGCGAAGTTGATCTACACACCTCATTGTAGGGTTTAATGCTGACATAGGTTCCTGGAAGATTATTGCAATATCTTTTCCCCTTATTTTACGAATTTCTTGATCTTCTAGTTCTAATAAATTATTTTTTTGATAGTTTATTGAGCCTCTTAAAATAGTTGTATTTTTTGGTAATAACTTTAGAATAGACAAGGCGGTAACCGACTTCCCACTTCCAGACTCTCCAACAATACCTAGGATTTCGTTCTCTAACACATCAAAGCTGATATTATTAACCACGTTGATTAATTGCTTATTAGAACGAAAACTAATACTTAAGTTTTGTATTGAGATTATTGGTATTGACGAGGGTTCTTTCAAAATAAATTACTTATTGAATTATGTTGTAAGCCTCATCAATGTATGTGTAAAAATCTTTTGAATGAGGCTCCCCATTTTCTTTAGAAATTAAATTCCCTAACCTCACAATAATTAAGTCGTCTTCTGGTATAACTATAGATAGTTGGCCGAGGTGACCTCTGGTATAAAACATTTCTTTGTTTTTATAATTTGCTAGCCACCAACCGTACGAATAAAATGGCGCATTAGAAAATTTTGGAGTTATTGACTTTGCTATAAAAGTTGAGTCAAGTAATTGAATTCCATTCCATTTCCCATGTTGCTTATATAGTTTACCCAGTCTAGCGAAGTCTCTAGCGTTACTTGCAATACAACAGAATGCTTTTACCATATTGTTCTCCTTACTATCTACTTGCCATGGAGCAGATATTTTAGCACCCATTGGTTTCCAAAAAGAATCACTCAAATAGTCAGATAGGTTTTGTCCTGTTGCCTTTTCAATTATCATTCCAAGTAGCTGAGTATCACTACTTAAGTATTTGTATTTTTGTCCAGGCTCTTCAACAACTTCTAAATCTAAAATTAAAGATTTGATATCTTCTGTAAAATAACTTCTTGCTGTAAGAGAAAAAGGGCTATAATATTTTTCAACGTAATTTAAACCAGAAGACATTGAAGATAGATCTCCAACAGTTAAATTAGCAGCTTTACCTTCACTAAATTCTTCGAAATAATCTGAAACTGGCTGATCTAGGCTCTTAATGTGCCCATCCATTATAGCCTTGCCTAGCATGGCACTAACAAAACTTTTTGCCATTGAAAATGAGTTTGAAATAGAATCTTTATGGTAGCCTAAATAATATTTTTCAAAAATGATACTATCATTTTGAATAATTAAATATGAAGTAGTTTCCTTTGATTTATTTAATTCTATTAATTTTTCAGATTCATTTTTACTATTATAGCTATCACTAACTGGCCATGGTTGGTAATCACCAGCTTCAATTGTGTCATTATCAAAGTGTATGTAATCAGATAAGAACGCAGTAGTATGACCCTTTAAGTATCCTACTTTTATGGCTTTAATTAAATAGCCAAGATCAAATACATAAAAGCAGATTGGAATTAATAGTAGAGTAGCTATAGCTACTTTGTTTTTAGATAACATATTTTATGAAATTAGTTTAACAACATCTTTTGCGAAATAACTAGCAATAAAACTTGCTCCAGCTCTTTTAAAAGCGATAGAGGTTTCTAAAATTGCTTGGTCTTCATTTAACCAGCCGTTTTTAGCTGCCGACTTAATCATTGCATATTCACCACTTACTTGGTATGCTGATATAGGAATATTAAAATTATTTTTAATATCTCTAATAATATCAAGATACGAAATCCCAGGCTTAATCATAACAATATCTGCACCTTC
>Ga0209711_10004455_pt1 | contig 11300 bp, 9 predicted proteins | sample ArcticOcean_MG_C_7_FD_187441 | JGI IMG/M metagenome (GOLD analysis project Ga0209711, IMG submission 187441) | Marine microbial communities from western Arctic Ocean - ArcticOcean_MG_CB11_88 (SPAdes) (version 2) | ecosystem: Environmental > Aquatic > Marine > Oceanic | place: Arctic Ocean... | reverse complement strand
TATTTCTTAATTTCAAAAATTGAAATTTTTTTTTGCATACCTATATTGCAACCACTTCTTTTACCTCAGGTAAATAATGACACAAAAGATTTTGCACACCTTGTTTTAAAGTCATTGTTGAGCTAGGACAGCCAGAACAGCTTCCTTGTAATTCTACCTTAACAATTCCATCTTTAAATTCTTTAAACTTAATATCACCACCATCTTTTGCAACAGCAGGTCTAATCTTTGTTTCTAAAATACTTATAATTTGTTTTTCAATTTCAGTATGCTCTTCGTTTTTTTCTCCGAGCAACTCATTAGCAATTACAAATTCTTTTCCTGTAGAATAAAAATCATTAATCAGTGAAATAGCTATATGTTTAATATCTTCCCAATTTACATCTTCATTTTTATTTATAGATATAAAATCTTTTCCCAAAAATACGCTTGTTACCCCGTTAATTGATAAAATATTTCTTACCAATTCGTTGTCCGTTTCTTCTTTTCTTGTTACTTCAAATGAACCATTATTGGAAACCGTCTTTCCAGGTAAAAACTTAAGTGAATTGGGGTTCGGTGTTACTTCGGTTTGAATAAACATGTATTTATATATAAAGGTAAATGTCTAAATTTAAACCAATTAATAAATATATTTGGTTAAAAACCTACTAATTCTTTCATTTCTTTCATCTTTTTTGAGGCAATTTTGTCCGCTTTATCAGATCCTTCTAATAAAACTGAATCTAAGAATTTTTGATCCTCTAATAATTTTTTAATTTCTTTTGAGATTGGCTCAATTCTTTCAATTAGAACTTCTGATAATTTTTCTTTAAATTCAGAAAAGTTTTTTCCATTAAATTCCATTATAGATTTTTCTAAATTTTGATTTTTTAAACTTGAATAAATCCCTAATAAATTTTCTGCTTCTGGTCTTTCTGCTAGATTATCAATTCCTCCTGGCAAAGGTAACGGATCTGTTTTAGCTTTTTTTATTTTATTTATTATTTGATCTTTATCATCTGTGAGGTTAATTCTACTTAAATCTGATGGATCTGATTTACTCATCTTTTTTAATCCATCTTTAAGACTCATTATTCTAGAAAATTGTTTTTGAATTAATGGCTCTGGTACTTTCAAAAAATCTATTGCATCAAAATCATTATTAAACTTTTGCGCAATGTCTCTACAAAGTTCTAGATGTTGTTTTTGATCGTTTCCAACCGGAACATGAGTTGCGTCATAAAGCAAAATGTCTGCAGCCATCAAGACTGGGTACGAATAAAGACCAATACTAGCTTTTTCTTTATCTTTTCCAGCTTTTTCTTTAAATTGTGTCATCCTATTAAGCCAACCTATTCTTGAAACACAACTTAAAATCCATGCGGCTTCTGAGTGTGCTGAAACCATTGATTGGTTAAAGATTATGCTTTGTGCCGGATTGATTCCACATGCAATAAATGTAGCTACGGTTTCTCTAATATTTTTTTTTAATTCTTTTGGGTTTTGCTTAACTGTTATTGCATGAAGATCCACAACACAAAAAATACATTCATTTTCTTTTTCGTTTTGGAGTTCTACAAAGTTCTTGATTGCACCAAGGTAGTTTCCTAGATGAAGGTTTCCTGTTGGCTGGACTCCTGAAAAAATTTTTTTGCTCATGACTAGTAGTTTAAATTAATATCACTTTTTTTAAAAGCCTTGATTAAAATTGCAATTAAAAGGTAAAATATTAGCCCCAATACAACTGCGCCAATTAGATAAATAGCTTTAAAGCTTGCCTCGTAAAGTAAATTATCATTAAAAAAATGAATTACATATCTAAAGAATATCCCCATCAATACTGAGGCTAATAAAATTTTAACAAACCTATTTAAAAATACTAAATTAAAGCTAAATAAATCTTTTATTTTTAAAAAAATAAACAATAAAATGGCATTAAACCAGGACGATATAGTGGTTGCTATTGGTATAATTATAAACCCAACTTCCTTGAAAAAAACCACACTAATAAACACATTTAACAAAACAGAAGTTAAAGAAATATAAAAAGGTACCTTTGTATTATGTCGTGCGAAAAAAAAAGCTGAAAAAACTTTAATAAGAGAAAATGCTGGTAATCCAATCGCAAAATAGAATAAAGCTTTTGCTGAGTTTATAACACTTAATTCATTGAAAGAACCGTATCCAAATAAAGAAGATATAATTTCTTCAGAAGCAATAAGTAATGCTAGTGCTGCTGGAATACTTAAAAATAAACTTAACTCTAGAGCTTTATTTTGAATCAGATTTATTTTATCTTTTTTATTACCCTGAACATGCTTAGAAAGTTGAGGAAGTATTACTGTTCCTATTGCAATTCCTGCAATAGCAAGATTTATTTGATAAATTCTATCTGCATAATAAAGATAAGATACTGCGCTAGCTTGGAAAGATGCAATGATTGTTCCTACTAAAATATTAATCTGAGTAACACCAGAAGAAAAAATACTGGGAAGTAATTTTTTGAAAAAAAGTTTAACTTTATTATCAATTTTAAATGACAAATTAATTTTAGGAGAAAAGTGTTTTTTTACAAAAAAATATAAGAAAATAAGCTGTAAGAGGCCTGAGATAGTTACCGCATAAGACAGATAATATACCAATTCATCATTTAAAATTTTTCCAAAGAGCAATACTCCAATTAAAAGAATATTCAAAATTATAGGTGCAGCCGAAGCTACAGCAAATTTATTATGTGAATTTAAAATAGCAGAAAAAAAAGATGCCAAACTAATAAACATTAAAAAGGGGAAAGTAATTCTTGTCAAAGTTATGGCTAATTCCATCTTTTTATAATCACCTTCAAAACCTGGTGCTATCAAAAAGACAAATATTGGCATCATTATCTCAATAACAAGGACTAAAAAAAACAATCCTACTATCAACAAAGTAAAAATATTATTTGCAAATTTTTGTGACTTTTTTTTATTATCTAGCACTGACGAATAACTGGGCACAAACGCTGCATTAAATGTTCCTTCTGAAAATAATCTTCTAAATGTATTTGGTATCCTAAATGCCACAAAGAAGGCGTCTGCTAATGGGCCTGCACCAAGAAACACGGCTATCAATATGTCTCTTACATAGCCCAATAATCTGCTTATTATGGTAAAAAAACTAAATGTGCCTGTTGACTTAATTAAGTTCATAAATCATATTAGTCTTAAATTCGCTCCATTTGTATATCTAATTAACATAAATGAAAAAAACTAAAATAGACCATTACACCGATAAGGAAGCTTTAGATTTCCACAGTAAGAATAAACCTGGAAAAATTGAGATCAATTCTTCTAAACCAATGACTACAAAAAGAGATTTGGCACTAGCCTATTCTCCAGGTGTTGCTGTTCCGGTTCAAGCTATAGCTGATAATCCCGAAACTGCATACGATTACACATCCAAAGGAAATTTAGTTGCAGTGATAAGTAATGGCTCAGCTATTTTAGGAATGGGTAATTTAGGAGCATTAGCATCCAAACCTGTAATGGAGGGAAAAGCAGTTTTATTTAAAAGATTTGCCGACATAGATTCTATCGACTTAGAAATTGACTCTCAAGATTCTGATGAAATTATTAATAGTGTTAAAAACTTTGCATGCAGTTTTGGTGGTATTAACTTAGAAGATATCGCAGCTCCTGATTGTTTTATAATTGAAGAAAAATTAAAAGAAATTTTAGATATTCCAGTTTTTCATGACGATCAACATGGAACAGCAATAATAACTACAGCAGCATTAATTAACGCCCTAGATATTAGTGGCAAATCAATAAAGGATATTAAGGTTGTTGTTAATGGAGCTGGTGCATCTGCAATTGCTTGTACAAATTTGTTTAAAAATAGTGGTGTGCCTAGTGAAAATGTAATCATGCTCGATCGTAAAGGAGTGGTGTATAGAGGTAGAACCGAAGGAATGGACCAGTGGAAATCTGCTCATGCAGTAGAAACTAAAAAAAGAACTTTAGAAGAGGCTATAAATGGAGCTGATGTTTTTTTAGGATTATCTGCCAAAGGAGCTTTGAAAAAAGAGTTAGTAAAAACTATGGCTAAGAACCCAATAATTTTTGCCTGCGCAAATCCTGATCCTGAAATAACACCTGAAGAAATAATGGAAGTAAGAGATGATGCTATTATTGCAACTGGAAGATCTGATTATCCTAATCAAGTAAATAATTTAATTGGCTTTCCTTATATTTTTAGAGGAGCATTAGACGTAAGAGCTACAACTATTAATGAAGAAATGAAAGTTGCTGCTGCAAACGCGATTGCAAAATTAGCAAGAGAAGATGTTCCAGATGAGGTTGTTGCTGCAATGGGGGGAGATCGTCCTAAATATGGAAAAGATTATATAATTCCATCTACATTTGATCCAAGACTAATCAGTGTAATTCCTGCAGCTGTTGCAAAAGCTGCCATGGATAGTGGTGTTGCCAAAAAACCTATAAAAGATTTTGAAGCTTATAAAGATCAACTTAAACAAAGACTTGATCCTTCAGTAACAATTATGCAAGGTATTAACTCTCATATCAAAAAAAATCAAAAGAGAATTGTTTTTGCAGATGGAGAAGATGAAAATACTCTTAAAGCAGCAATTGCATTTAAAAATTCTAAATTAGGTACACCAATTTTAATTGGTAAAAAAACTAAAATTAAAGAAAGAATAAAAGAAATTGGCTACAATGAAAACTTTGATATCGAAATAGTTAATTCTGAAGACAAAGAAAAAAGAGAGAAGTACGTAAACTTTTTATTTGAAAAAATGCAAAGAGAAAAAGGTCTTTTGGAAAGAGATTGTGATAGATTGGTTAGAAATGATAGAGTTATATGGGCATCCTGCATGGTTGCTTGTGGTGATGCAGATGGTGCTGTCACTGGAAATACTAGAAGGTTTGGAGCCTCTTTTGATAAGGTTACGCAAGTTATAGATGCTAGACCAGGTGAAATCATGTTTGGGTTAAACATGGTTGTTGCAAAAGGAAAAACTATTTTTGTTGGAGACACGAGTGTAAATGAATACCCAAGTTCAGAAGAGCTTGCTGAAATTGCAATTTCATCTGCTAGGGTAGTTAAAATGTTTGGTTTTGTTCCAAGGGTTGCTTTTGTTTCTCACTCTACTTTTGGCCAACCTCTAACAAGTAGAACTAAACATATAAAAAAAGCTGTTGAAATTTTAAAAGATAAAAATGTAGATTTTGATTTTGATGGGGACATGCAGCCAGATGTTGCCTTAAATGAAGAATACAAAGAATTATATCCTTTCTCAAGTATTGTGGGAAATGCAAATATATTAATAATGCCAGGCCAACACAGTGCTGCTATTTCTTATAAAATGATGAAAAGCTTAGGTGATACCAAAGTTATTGGTCCTCTTTTAATTGGATTGGGTCAACCCATTGAAATAGCCCCTTTAAGATCGTCTACTTCAGAAATCATAAATTTAGCTTCTGTTGCTGCCTACTCTGCTGATGTAATTGATTATAAAAAAAATTAATTTTTTTGAATTCTTAAATCTTCAACTAGGACAATACTTGCAATAACATCTTCTACATCAAGTATTTCTTTTGCTTCATTTATTACTTCTTTTCTTTCTTCCGTGGTTAAAGAAATCCCATAAATAAATATTTTTTTCTTATAAGTATCAATTTGATAATTGGTTGCTTTAATTTTTTTGTTAAATATGAAGGCTGTACGAAGTTGAGATGTAATTAACAAATCTTTAGCTGATTGCTGAAAGTTAAAATCTTCTTTTATTGTGATATCATTTTTAACTGACCTAGCACCTTTTGTTTCCCATGCAAGTTTAGTAATTTGAAGTTTTTCTTCAGGATCATCTACTTTTCCTGTTACAAATATTTTTCCATCTAGAACTTTTGTGCTTACAGTTAATAGGTAACTCTTATCTCTTAAGACTAATCTTGTAGCTAAATTTTTTTGCATTACAGAATCGTCTATTTGAGTGCCTAAAGACCTTGGATCAAACGCAACACTAACTCCCGTTCCAAAAACTCCCTTAGAACTAATCCCAACACATCCTGTTAAGATTAAAAAAATCAAACTTATTAAAAATATTTTATTTTTCATTTTTTATTTTTAGACAATAATTATAAATCTCTTTTTTTGATACATTTGTGTTTTGACTAATTAAATCTGTAATATCTTTTATACTTAGTTTTTTAATTAATTTTTGAATATTCATTTTATCAGATTCCTTTAATATTATCGATGAATTTTTTTCTTTTACTTTTTCTGAGATAACAATCGTTAACTCTCCTTTAGGATCAGATTTAAATGGTTCAAGTGTTTCTACATCTGTTCTAATATATTCCTCGTAAAATTTAGTCATTTCTCTGCAAACCAAAATCTTTCTATTTGAGAAGTAATGCTTTAAATCTTTTATTGATCTGTTAAATTTTCTTGGAGAAATAAAAAAAACAATACAACCCTCTAAATTTGTAAGCCTTTCAAAATCTTCTTTTAATTTGTTATTTTTTTCTGGAAAAAAGCCATAAAAAAAATATTTTTCATTAAATCCACTTATAGACACTGCAGATGATACTGCAGATGCGCCTGGAATTGGAAAGATATCTATACCATTGCTAACACATTCATTAACCAATATAGCTCCTGGATCTGAGATCGATGGAGTTCCAGCGTCAGAAATCAAAGAAACAATCGATCCTGATTTTAAAATATCAATCACTTTCGATAAATTTTTTTTTTCATTAAATTTATGATTTGCAATAAGTTTTGATTTAATTTCGTACCGTTCTAATAAATTTTTTGAAATACGTGTGTCCTCACACAGTACATAATCTGATTTTTTTAATACTTCTAAGGCTCTTAAAGTGATGTCGCTTAAGTTCCCAATAGGAGTAGATACAATATAGAGACCACTTTTAACTTTATTATTTATATTTTCAGTATGTAGAATCATCAAATTATAATAGTTATAATAATAACATTAAAATGAACAAAATTATTAAAATTATACTTTTTTTAGCTTTTGCTTTTTCAATAGCTCCAGTAGCACTTTTGGCAAATGATAAGATTAAGATTGGTCTTCTTGTCCCTTTAACTGGAAAGAATTCTGAGATAGGACAATCTATAATTAAATCTACACGTCTAGCAATTAATACAATAAACAATGCATCAATTGAAATTATACCAAAGAATACACAGTCAAACCCTGAGGTCACATTAGCGGCAGCCAAAGAGTTGGCTAACTCAGGAATAAAAATTGTAATTGGTCCAGTTTTCAACGAAAGTCTAATTTACCTAGATGAGTTAAGTGAACTAACATTCTTAGCTCTTACGAATAAAAATGATAATTTTTCCAAGAATATTATTAATGCTGGAATTAATGCAACTTCACAATTAAATGCAATTAAGAAGTTTATAGAATTAAATGAAATAAAAAAAACTATCTTTCTTACTCCAGATGTAAGTTTTAAAAATGAAATTGAAAAAGCTATTTCTAATTCTAAAATAAAAATATTAGAAAATTATATTTATAACACTGACCCCACTAAACTTACAAAGCAAATTGAAAAAATTACACACTATGAAACTAGAAAACAGAACCTTGAGGATGAAATAAATAGACTGGAGAAATCAGAACAAAGCAATAAAGAGCGCTTAATTGAAAGATTAAAAAAGAGAGATACACTTGGTAGTGTAAAATTTGACTCAGTGGTAATTTCTGACTTTGATGAAAGTTTAAAGAGTGTAACAACTTCGTTATTTTATACGGATATATCTCCTAAAGAAAAATATTTTATTACTCTCAATCAATGGTTTGATAAATCTCTTTTGAAGGAGGCTAGCTCACAACCCTTGTATTTTCCTTCTGCAAATAAAGACAATTATGATAAATTTTTAAATGAATATTTTGAAAAATACAATCAACACCCCAATCAATTGTCGTTTTTAAGTTATGACTTGGTTGGACTTGTTTACTACTTAATTCTACAAAACAACTCTATAGTTGATGAAAAAATGTTTAAAAAAGAAACTTTGTTTAAAGGAAAAGTTGGAATTTTTGAAATTAAAAATAATAAAATTAATCATATTTTAAATTTTTATAAAGCTGAGGATGGGAAGTTTAAAAAAGTTTTTTAATCTTTTTAAAAGCTTTAAATCTATGATCTATTTTATATTTCTGTGATGCCCTCATTTCACCAAACGTAACTTTTTTTCCAATTGGTATGAAAATAGGATCATAACCAAACCCGTTTTCACCTTTTATAATTGGTGAAATAAAACCTTCAACCTTGCCAACAGAATTTATTATTTCTTTATTCTTGTTGTAAATAGTTAAAGCACAAATAAACCTAGCTTTAATTTTTTTTTGTCTCCAGTCTTTGTCTTTTTTGTCTAGTTCTTTAAAAACTTTATTCATTGCTTTTTTAAAATCACCCTTTTTACCTCCCCATCTGGCTGAATAAATTCCAGGATCTCCATTTAAAACATCTATTTCTAAGCCAGAGTCATCAGATAAGCATGTCATTTTTAATTTTTTAGAAAAAAATTTAGCCTTAATTAAAGAGTTTTCCTTAAATGTTTTACCATTTTCAGGAGGACTTTTTATTTTAAAGTCCTGTGGAGAATATATTTCAACATTTTTAGGCAATAAATCCTTAATTTCTCTCAATTTTCCTTTATTATTAGTGCCTACCAACAATTTTATAATTTTATTCTTTAACATCTAGCAATTATCAAATTTCATACCATATAAATTGTCATGGAAAAAGATCAAAGCATTAATTCTGAAAGTCAAAACGAAGAAATTAAAGAGACTGAAGCGGAAGACCAAATTCAAGAAAAGCAAGAAATTTTATCAGATAAAAAAGAAGAGGTAAAAGAGGTTACACCCGAAGAAAAAATTAAGGAGTTAGAAGATAAGCTTACTAGAACTTTTGCTGAAATGGAAAATCAAAGAAGAAGGTTTGAAAAAGAAAAAGATGATGCTTTTGATTATGGTGGATTTTCTTTTGCAAAAGAAGCCTTGAATCTAATTGATAATCTTGAAAGGTCAAAACAAATTTTAGAAAGTGATGAAGTATTAAAAGATACTGAAGCTTTAAAAAAAACTATAGAACATTTTGAAATTATAAGTAAAGATATGATATCAATTTTCTCAAAAAATGGAATTACACCTGTGGTTTCTATTGGTAAAAAATTAGATCCAAATCAACACCAAGCTATGATGGAAATTGATGATGATCAAAAAGAACCTGGAACAATTGTTCAAGAAATTCAAAAAGGTTTTATGATGAAGGATAGACTTTTGAGACCAGCGTTGGTCGGAGTTTCAAAAAAAACTAAAGTTCAAGATGACCAAAAAAATGAAGAAAATGAAGAGAATTTGGACAATTAATAATAATTGGCAGAACTTGTAGATTAAAAATTAACACTTATATGAAAGGTAGGAATTAAATTATGAGCAAAATTATAGGAATAGATTTAGGAACAACAAACTCATGTGTGTCTATCATGGAAGGTAGCCAGCCAAAAGTTTTGGAAAATGCTGAGGGTGCAAGAACAACTCCTTCAGTTGTGGCTTTTGCTGAAGATGGAGAAAAACTTGTAGGACAACCCGCAAAAAGACAGGCTGTTACTAATCCTGAAAATACTATTTTTGCTGTAAAAAGACTAATTGGAAGAAATTTTGAAGACCCCACTGTAAAAAAAGATATTGCAGCTGCCCCTTTTAAGATTGTAAATTCAGAAAAAGGAGATGCTTGGATTGAAGCTAGAGGAGAAAAATATTCACCCTCTCAAATTTCTGCTTTTATTCTTCAAAAAATGAAGGAGACTGCTGAAAAATATTTAGGTCAAGAAGTAACTAAGGCAGTAATTACAGTTCCTGCATATTTTAATGATGCCCAAAGACAAGCAACCAAGGATGCTGGTAAAATTGCTGGCCTTGAAGTTTTAAGAATTATTAACGAACCAACAGCCGCTTCCCTTGCTTACGGTTTAGATAAAAAGCAAAATAAAAAAATAGCTGTTTATGACTTAGGTGGTGGAACTTTTGATGTTTCCATTCTTGAATTAGGTGATGGTGTATTTGAAGTTAAGTCTACAAATGGTGATACATTTTTAGGTGGTGAAGACTTTGATAATACAATCGTTGATTATTTGATTGGTGAGTTTAAAAAAGATTCTGGAATTGACTTGAGATCAGATAAATTAGCTCTTCAAAGATTAAAGGAAGCTGCTGAAAAAGCAAAAATTGAATTATCTTCTGCAGAACAAACAGACGTTAATTTACCTTTTATAACAGCTGATAAAACTGGCCCAAAACATATCAATCTAAAAATGACTAGAGCTAAATTAGAAGCTTTGGTTGAAGATTTAATTTCAAGAACATTACCACCATGTAAAACTGCTCTTAAAGATGCAGGACTTACTGCAAATGAAATTGATGAAATTGTAATGGTAGGTGGAATGACAAGAATGCCCAAGGTTCTTGCTGAAGTTAAAAACTTTTTTGGTAAAGAGCCAAATAAAAGTGTAAACCCTGATGAAGTTGTTGCAATGGGTGCTGCGATCCAAGCTGGAGTTCTACAAGGAGACGTCAAAGATGTGCTTCTTTTAGATGTAACACCTCTTTCACTTGGAATTGAAACATTGGGTGGAGTATCAACAAAATTAATAGAAAAAAACACAACAATACCAACAAAAAAAAGCCAAGTATTTTCTACAGCTGATGATAATCAGCCTGCTGTATCAATAAGAGTACTTCAGGGTGAAAGGGAAATGGCTTCTGACAATAAAATGTTAGGAAATTTTGAATTAGTTGGAATTGCTCCTGCTCCAAGAGGAGTTCCTCAAATAGAAGTAGCTTTTGATATCGATGCAAATGGAATTGTAAGTGTTTCTGCTAAAGATAAAGGAACTGGTAAAGAACAAAAAATTCAAATCCAGGCTTCAGGTGGCTTAAGTGATGAAGAGATTGAAAAAATGGTAAAAGATGCTGAAGCTAATAAAGATGAAGATAAAAAGAAAAGAGAATCTGTAGATGCAAGAAATCAAGCAGATACTTTAATTCATTCAACTGAAAAAAATCTAAAAGAGCATGGTGCTAAAGTTTCTGATGCTGATAAAAAAGCAATAGAAGATGCATCAACTGACTTAAAAGAAGCTATTAAAGGAACTGATACTGAAGAAATTAAAAAGAAAACAGAAACTTTAGTTCAAGCTTCTATGAAACTAGGTGAGGCTATTTATAAATCTCAAGAAAAAAAAGAGGGTTCACCTAAGGATGGTGATAATAGTGA
>Ga0209711_10004453_pt1 | contig 11309 bp, 7 predicted proteins | sample ArcticOcean_MG_C_7_FD_187441 | JGI IMG/M metagenome (GOLD analysis project Ga0209711, IMG submission 187441) | Marine microbial communities from western Arctic Ocean - ArcticOcean_MG_CB11_88 (SPAdes) (version 2) | ecosystem: Environmental > Aquatic > Marine > Oceanic | place: Arctic Ocean... | reverse complement strand
ATGGACTGGAAGTAGCTATTAATATCCGGACCCATGACATAGTAACCCTAGGATTGTGGGGACCTCAAGCAAAAAATGCCCTGGGCAATCTTGTTGATCCGAGTGAAATAAGTATGGAAAATTTTCCTTTTGCTACAGCAAAATATCTGACCCTCAATTTGTCTGGCGGAAAAACGATTGATGTCTGGGTAGCACGAATTTCGTATGTCGGTGAAAGTGGCTGGGAAATATATCTGAACAATGACAGTGAAGAAGGTCTAGCACTTTATGACTCTCTGCTTGAGGTTGGGGTTGTACCAGTTGGTATCGAGACCTACGCTAACAGCCGACGCCTTGAAAAAAGCTTTCGACTTCAAGGCGCAGATCTAGAGGGAAACTATAATGCCTGTGAATCGGCGATTGAAAGGCGCCTAGTCAAGGCGGATGACTTCCATGGCAAAGAAGCACACCTTGCGCATCGAGAAGAAGAGCCGATTACAATTCTATGCACCATGACCTTAGATGACCTAAATGTATCGGGTGCTACGCGCTATCCGGTCGGCATCTCACCAATCATTGACCCTGATACAGGGGAAGTGCCGGTAGATTCAAAAGGCCGTCGATCCTATAGCACCAGTATGTCCTACTGCCCATCAATCAAAAAACATGTGGTAATGGGTTACCTGCCTAAAAATATAGCTGTTATAGGGAAGTCACTATCGCTGGAGTACTTTAATGAAAACGGTGATGGTGTTTACCCAATGACTGTTGAGATAGTTGGAAAGGGATCTATATTTGACCCTGACAATAAAAGGGTTCGCTTGTAATTGAATTATAAGATTGGTTTCATCTAGAATTTAACTTTATTTTGAATAAATACTTCTTTTAGGTCTCCTAAATATGGCTCAAAATTTTTCCAATGTTTAACACTAGAATTATATATAGGTTGTCTGACTTGCTCTGAGCTAGGAGTTCTAACTGCTCTTTTGTTATTAAAAAAATTCAAGCAAGCTTTTTCAAAATTAACTCCACAGTAATCTAATAATTTGCGTATCTCGTCCTCTGTATTATTGATCATGTCTTCATACTGCACTCTATGAATTTTTCCAGGAAGAACTTCTTCCCAGTGGTCCATAATCTCTAGGTAGTCTAAATAATAATTTGAGATCCTGTTGAGGGAATAAGTAAATCCTTGACCCGAACCAAAGAGTTGCTTGTAACAGCTAAATGAGCAATCCATTGGATTTCTTCTTGCATCAATTATTTTTGCATTTGGTAAAATTAATTGTATTAAGCCAATGTGAATAAAGTTATTAGGCATTTTATCTATAAAAAAAGGTGTGTTTTTAATTCTCTGACTTTGTGTGTTTTGTATATATGCATCTCCCATTTCTTTAAAGACCTTCGTTCTAATGGATTCAAGTTTTTTTGGATAATTTGATTCTGAGTCTCGATTTTTTCCGTCTACTTCTCCGATCTTTCTAGATAAAGCGATAATATTTTGTAATTCAGTTGTGCCTTCTATTAATGAATGAGATGACAAAATTTGCTCAATAAGTGTTGAGCCAGATCTGGGCAAGCCAACAACAAAAATTGGATCCATGGCTTCTGAGCCACATGGTTGCAGTGTTTGAAATAATTCTTTTGTAAAGAAATTTTTTATATTGCTGCACTCTTGATTAAATTGTTGAGGTTTCCATGGAACTTGTTTACTTTTTATCTGATTACCCTTTATGTATGCTGCCATGGACTTTTGGTATTCTCCCTTATCTTCAAAAGCTTTTCCAAATGCAAAAAGTAAATGGTAGTAGTCATCAAAATTACAATTTTTATCATTTAGGAGTCCTTTAATAGACTCTATGTCTTCATCTAAAAAAACGAAGGTTTTTAAGTTCGCTAAACTCCAGTAAGCCTCGCCTACTCCTCGTCTAAATGAAATAGCCTTTTTGTATGCTGCTATTGCTTCGGGAATCTTTCCGACCGCCCGCAACGCATGTCCATAACTAAGATAAATTTGATTATTAGCTGGATATTTTTGAATAATCAGCTCAAATAATTCTGTGGCTTTTTCATGTTGATTTGCTAGGGCAAAATTTACTGCTTTTAATGAAAGCCATTGCATATTTTCTGGTTCTTCTTTTAAGAGTATTTCAATTTGCACAAGAGCTTCTTCTGGAAGCTGTCTTTTGTAAAGAAGATTTGCGTAACTAAAACGAGCATGATGGTAGTTTGGAGCTAAATCAAGAGCCCTATTAAGGAGGTAACCTGCTTCTTTATATGCACGGAATTCGATGCCAACATCTGCAAGAAGTCTCATTGCATTTACATCAAGAGGATTATTATTTAAAAAATCTCTTAATATAGGCTCAGCTTTTTTATAACGATTTTGAGAGATGAGTTTTGCTGCGTCATAAAGCTCATCCGCAACAGAACCATTGAATTGACTATCCACAAAGATGTCCCTTTTGATTAAATAGGGGTTACAGCTGTAATTCTTATTTTTTTAGCTTCCAACTAAACTTCACACCAATAGTTCGCGGTCTATTTACAGTCGTAAGTCTTTGAACATCTTCATTGTTAATAAATAATTCAGCAGCTTCATTGGTAAGATTTTCAGCAAAAATTTGTATCAATTTATTGTCCCTAACCAATGTCCATGATGCGTTGAGGATGCCATATGCATCTTGATTCTCTCTGTTATCATAAAATAGATCATTCCACATCGAGTCTGTCTTAACATAATTAATTTGGCCAAAGGCAGTATCGCTATGATCATAGTTTATGTTGAGTGTATATTTTGTATCCGGCGTAAAAGGTAGATCTTGTCCAGCCCTCGCCTCCACTGCTCCTCTCAATAAATAATCTTCTTTTAAAGTAGCTTCATTATCTGAATAAGCAACAGACACCTGTAATTTATCAGTCATCAAGTAAGTTGCATCAAGTTCAAAACCATTACTTTCAGCTTTGCCGACATTATCTACAAGTCCTAACAAAGATATGCTTGAATCAAACCAACCTAACTGAATATCATCCCAATCCATTTGGTAGCTGGCAGCATTAAGCCTAAATTTTCCATCAGCGGATGTATGCTTGATGCCTATTTCTCTGTTTTCTAAGTAATCGGCTTCGTAAGTAGCCCCTAATTGAGTGGTTCTATTTGCTCCTCCTGGACGATAGCCCTCTGAGATAGTTACATAAGCTAAGGTTTTATCGTTTATGTCGTATGAAAGATTTATTTTAGTTATGGTGTCGTCACCTTTAAAACCTGAATTGACATTATCAGGTCGTGTTGAGCTGCCATATAAGGAATTTGGCCACCATATGGTCCCTACAAAACCCTTTAATTTTGTTTCATTTTCAAATTTTCTAAGTCCTAATGTCAGAAGAATTTTGTCTGTAGCCTGGTAATATAATTCACCAAAATGTGCTGTTTCTTCATCTACTCTTGTTTGATCTGTCTGATAATAAAGATCTTTGGTTGTAGGAACTGCCGCATCAGGGTTAATGGTTGGGACGTGCCATTGAGAGTTATACTTTAGGTCGCTTTCATTATAAAAAGTTCCCAAAATCCAGTTAAGTTTATCATTATCCTTCGATGCTATTCTCAATTCATGTGTTGTAACTTCTTGAGTTGTATCATTTTCAAATTGAACACTAGGATCTACACAATCACCAAAATAATATGTATAGCAAGTGTAATACCCTTCAACATAACCATTAACAGAATAATGAGAATAATCACTCAATACTTCAAAATCTCTGTCTAAGGCTGAGGTTGTGAACGTAAGATCGGCAAAGCCTATATCCCCCGTTATAGTAGCTGAAAATTTAGTCCAATCATCGTCTTGAGAATCCTCAAAAAATCTTCCAACTTTGTATTTGCCCAGTCTCTCTGGCTCATGATCCCACACCCCATCTGTTTCAGTTTGCTGGCCCATAACCTTAGCATCAAGCGTCCAGGAATCACTTAAATCAACTCTTAGAGCAGCCCTATAACCTTTGGTCATGGCTTCATTGAAATCACTTTTTACATAACCTTCATTCGTTCGTGTAATTCCACTCAAAGGATAAGTAATTGAGTCGCTTACAGCATCAATATAACCGCCCTCATTATCGCTAAAGCCTACAATCCTCAAAGCAGCATTGTCAGTAAGAGGAATATTTACAAAGCCCTCCACAAGATTACTTGGCTCGCCGCCATCAGTTGTGGATAAACTAAAATTAGCCCCTGAGTCAAATTCGTCTGTTGGTTTGTTAGTAATTATTCTAAGGTTTCCTGCTTGAGCAGATGCCCCATAAAGAGTCCCTTGCGGACCACTTAAAACCTCTATCCTGTTAATGTCATAAATATGTACATCTAAATTATCTCCAATTGCTGTAACAGGAGCCTCGTCAAGATATATGGCAACAGCAGGCCCTTGAAGCGATTGATTTGAATTACCGCCATCAGATATGCCTCTCATAAAAATTTGCCCCATTCCAGGTCTTCTTTGAACCGAAGAAACTGAGGGAAGTTGTAGAACATAATCTGCAAAATCTTTAATATTTAGCTCGTTGAGGGTCTCGCCCACTAATGTGGAAATGCTCATGGGAATATCTTGAGCATTTTGCTCTCTCTTTTGAGCTGTTACGACGACCTCTTCCAGTTGCTCATCTGCAGTAGCGCTAGTAGCAAAAAGAACTGATGAGCCAACAAAAGCTACCCTCGATGCTGAAAGTGCCGCTTTGTTAAGTGCTTCTAATCTAAATATGTCCATTATTTATTCCCCAAAATTAAATATGTTTTTACAATATACTGTAATAATGTTGAATTACAAAGACTGGAACATATCAATCATTGTAGTTATCTTGATTGCAGTCATTGGAATTTTTATATACTCCTTCTTAGATCCCTCTAGCGCATCCAAACAACTGTCTAGCGCCTATTCGTTCTTAGCATTAAAGTTTGAGAAAACTTTTCAATATGGTGCGTTAGCATTAATTGTATTTTTGATCACTTTTGCAGTCTCCAATAAAGGTGCGACAAAAATCAAGATCGATGGCAGAGATGAGTATTCTCTTTTGTCATGGGGAGTTATGGTATTTACAGCTGGTATGGGCGCATCAATTCTTTATTGGTCTCCAATTGAATGGGCTTACTACTTTAATGATCCTCCATTCAACTTAGTTGATAACCTTGATCAAAAAAGTCTATTCTCAAGGACTTACTCAAGTTTTCACTGGGGTCTTACTGGATGGGCAATTTATACAATTCCTGCTCTTGCGTTCGCTGTGAGCTTAAATAAAAATCCTGAAACCAGTCTCACTTTTAGTGGTATTTTTTTTGCAAATCCAAACAACATATTTGAAAGATTCGCAGGCTTATTTTTAGATTTTATTTTTATTATCAGCATCATTTCAGGTGCAGCCATAGCAATTGGAGTTTCTTTTCCATTAATTGCTGTGCTTATATCTAATGTTTTTGATATTGAAAGTTCCTCTTTTACAGAATTAATAGTCTTATTGATTTGTTTTGTGATTGTTTGTTCTTCTAGCATCTTAGGATTATCTAAAGGCATAAAAAGGTTAAGCATTATAAATATTTTCTTTGTTTTTGTTCTTCTAGGTGCATTTTTAATGCTTGGACCTACAAAAGAAATATTGAATTTATCATCAGAGTCTCTAGGCGCTCTTGTAAAAAATTTTTTAAAAATGAGTACTTACAATGGGGATAATTTTGTGCAAGATTGGACAGTTTTCTATTGGGCTTGGTGGCTTGCCTTATCTCCATTTGTGGGAAGTTTTATTGTGAACATTTCAAATGGTAAGACGCTAAGAGAATTAATACTAGGAACAATGTTTATTGGAGCATTGGGCTCAATATTGCATTTTCTAATCATTGGAAACTATTCATATCTATTGTTTTCGAGCAATGAAATTGATATACCTAGGTTGATTTCAGATGGTGATTCTAATCAAGTAATACTCGCGATCATTCAAACACTTCCCTTCGAGAATATTTTCTTGTGTCTTTACTCAATAGTGATGTTGATATTTCTTTGCACAACATATGACTCATGCGCATATGTTTTAGCTTCTGCTGGAATGAAATCTGCGAAGAAAAATCCAGATTTTCTCTTGAGGATAATTTTTTCCATGCTATTAATGGTTTTACCTGGATTATTTTTGTTTGTTGATGGACTAGAATTTACTAAAAATATCTTGCTAATATCATCAATTCCACTTCTCTTAGTCTTTGTTGCCATGATGTATGTCTCAGTTAGAGATGTTTAATTTATTAATCTATGGCGAAAATTACCTCACAAAGCTCTCTGCTTGGGTGAGTAGAATTATATATATTGTCTCCAAGAATTTGAGTTTCTTGAATTTCAGGAGAAAATATCTGCCATGAAGGACTTGTAGTTGAGTTTGGATTCCCAGATTTTGCAAATTCAACCCAATAAGAAATCATAATATTTGTTAAGTTTCTATCAATCTCATCAAAGGGCAGCCATTCGTCATGAGTATCAAAAACATAAGGTAATTCTGCGCCATGAAAGGCTCCATACTTTAAAGCTTTTTCGCCCGGTCTAACTCTCTCAAAACTATAAACCCATGCATTTTTATTATTTTTTCTAGTCTCATTGGCTAATTTTAAAGATGGGCAAACATAATTTTTTGCAGTAATTAGAAGATCGAGCTTCCTGATTGGACTCTCAATATCTTGCAATATAGATTTCAGCTCTTCAGAATCTTTTTTACTGGTTTCCTCTTCAAGCCATGCATCTACATCTGCCTCACCATCAAAATACAAAGACCACTCATCCCGATTAGAGCCAATCATCAAATCAACAGGATGAATATATCCATTATGGACAGATTCTTTAAGTGGCCTTAATAGAACTTTGCCATCAACCACTGGAGCAAAATAATGCCCATCATATATCTTGCTCGCTGCATTGATTATTTCACTTGAAGATAAACTTTTCAGATAGTCTTTAGTGTCTTCAACTTTTTTACCAACGGTTAGGCTCTCCTCGAATTTTTTACCAAGCTGAAAATCAACGCTGATATCGGATGGAAATGAGATTGACGATCCCCCACTTTGATGAATTACTCTTTGAAAGAGACCTTTTGAAAGAGGTGATGCCATAAGAAAATTTATATTGTTCGCACCAGAAGATTCTCCCATTACTGTAATATTATTTGGATTGCCTCCAAAAGACTGAATATTTTTATTTATCCATTGAAGTGCGCTTATTAAATCTAGCAAGGCAAAATTCTTCTCATCAAAATCTTCATGCACCAAAAATCCAAAGACTCCAAGTCTATAAGGAATGCTTACAAGGATTACACCCTGCTCAGCGTAATTATGCCCATGATAATTTGGTTCATATGACCATCCTGCAATATTGCTACCACCATGAATATAAACTAATACCGGAAGCGACTTAGCTTGATCAATAACTTTCGGACGCCATATATTTAAATACAAACAATCTTCGCTAAAGACTGGTTCTGGAAAAGATTTTTCATCCCCGTCAAAATCAGAGATCAATCTTTTATACCAATTTACAATTCTGGGGCCCTGCATACATGCAGGCTGAAATTCCTGAGCATTGAAAAATTTTTCTGAAAATTTATATGCCTGGGGTTCGACCCATCTGAGATCCCCAACAGGAGGCATTGCAAAAGGGATGCCTAAAAAAGAATCTACATTATCACTTTCTTGATTGCCAACAATTTCTATATTTCCAATTTGGACAACAGGGTTATGGTTTTGAGCTGATATGTGATTAAGATAAAAACTATCTATTAAAAAGAAAATAAGGAATAAAGTTAAAGCTGAAGTTTTATTATGCATTTCTAGTTGAGTAATTATATTTCAAAGACATCCAAAGAAATTGAATAGACTGACTAAAAAAGGATACAAGGTTGGTTAAAAAAATTCTGGGCTCATTTTTTTACCCTCTGTAACCAAGGTAAATCAACTACTTTTGCTTTGAGGTCTCCCTCGGGTGCAGAGATAATTATTTCTTTTCCAGCCTGAGCATGCTCTATATCTAGAAATACATAAGATAAATTCTTATCCAGTCTTGGAGAATAAGCCATTGCATTCATAGAGCCAACTACCTTCCCATCAATTAAAACAGGGAACTGATGTTCATTTGAACTCTCTATTGCATCACCATAAATCTCAGCGCCCATCAATTTTTTTTCTGGGCCTTTAACATTTATTTCACTCAAGGCATCTTTGCCAATAAAATCATCTTCCTGATCAAGGTCTATCATCCAATCTAAACCTACTTCGAATGGATTGTTAGATCTATCCAAATCTCCTAAATAGCTAAATATTCCACCCTCTAATCGAAGAATAATATTTGGCCCACCTGCAGAAATATTGAGATCTTGTCCTGTTTTCCAAAGAGTCTCCCACAACTCATCCCCCTTGGAATGATCTTGAAGAAATATCTCATAACATAGCTCTCTGCTGTAACCCATTCTTGCAATCACCATTGGGATGCCTTCATGATTAAATTCCTTGAATCTATAAAACTTTAAGTCATGCACCCAATCTCCAAAAACTTTGGCCATCAATTCTGTTGAATTAGGGCCTTGAACTTGAAGGGGTGAGACATCAGGCTCAGTAACCTCTGCATCAAATTTATATCCTGCTGCTATGGCTTGGACCCATAAGAGAGAGTCTCCGTCTGCAATAGAAAACCAGTAGCAATCCTCGGCAATCTTTAACATAACAGGATCATTTAAAAATCCTCCCTGAAAATCTAGAAATGGTGCATACATGGCTTGCCCTATTGAACATTTTTTAATGTTCCTTGGAGTTAAAAATTGTGACAATGCCTCAGCATCGGGACCTTTAATTTGAATTTGACGCTCTACGCCAACATCCCATAGCTGGACTCCGTTTAAAAGATTATTGTAATCTTGGGCTGTGCCTTCATAACTAACAGGAAGATACATATGATTATAAACTGTGAAAGCTTTTGCACCATATTTCATGGTTGATAAAAAGAATGGTGACTTTCTAACTCGGGGACCGAAGGCTATTATGGATGGATTGGACATTCGAGAATGCTATCACGCTTTATTGAAATAAAACAGAAGGTTTGAACTATACAAAATCTATGCTTTATAGGGAGTCCTGGCTTGTAGCTTGCGCCACCCAATCAGCAGTTTTTTTTATACCACCCAATGGGAAAAAATGGACTTGCTCAATATTTAATTTAGGATCTATAGATTTGTATTCAGCTAACTCATTTAGGATTTGTGTTGGGTTGTATGGCAGTAGCAGTTTCGTTATATCTTTTGCCCTCTTGGTAAGAACTTTCATGGAAGAACCTATTCCACACTCAATCGAATACTTTAATAAAGTTTGCAGTTTAGCTGGTCCGGCTATACCAATATGAATAGGGATATCAATTCCATTTTCTTTAATACTGTCTGCCCATTTTTTTACAACACCGGCATCAAAACAAAATTGAGTAGTTATTGCCATAGAAGCATCGGTTCTTTTAGAAAATTCTTGCTTCCAGGATAAAGCTTTATTAACATTTTTAATTCCTCCACCAGGATCTATATCCTTGCTACCCTCAGGATGTCCGGCTATATGTAGTCTTTTAAAACCAGCCTTATCAAAGAGACCTGATTCAATCAATTGCATGGAAGAATCGTAGTTTCCTAATGGTTTTTTTAAACCTCCTGCCAATAAAAGTGCTTCATCTACTCCAGCCTCATTCTGATACATAGAAATCCAGTCATTTAACATGGCCTCATTTTTAATCATTCTGGCTGGGATATGAGGCATCACAGTAAAACCTTCGTCCTTCAGTCTTTTAGCAGTAGCAACCATTGCTGTGATATCTTCCGTTTCTATATGGGCTATATAGACTCTGGTGCTTTTAGGTAAAAGGTCTGAAAAGGATTCAATCTTTGCCGCAGACCTTGGGATAACTTCAATAGAATAACCTGAAGTAAAGTCTTTAAAATTTGTATTAATATCTTTGCTCATTAAAAGAAACGATGTTTTTAAGATTAGGCAGTTACTCTGCTTTGTTTTTTGTAATGATATACGAACAGAATATCAAAGAGGTTAAATCTTTAATTTTTTTGATTACAACATAATGTTTAGTAACGAATTAGCTGTCTCCAATCTTTAAAAGTAAAATATTTCCTCTTTAATAATTTATTATAAATAATTGCAAATAGAACTATAAAAGATGCTCCTACTGCTACTGGCATTAAAACGAAACTTATCCCTTTTGCGCCAAGAACAGCAATAATAGGATTCGCACCAGCCGGCGGATGAACTGTCTTGGTGGCCATCATTAAAAAGATTGCTAAGCCAACTGCTAGTCCTACACTGAGAGAGGAAAAACCTAGCATTGAAAAAACAAAGACTCCTGATAAGGCTGATAGCATATGACCAAATAAAATATTTCTTGGATGAGCTAAAGGACTTTCATGGACCGACATAACTAAAACCATGCTTGCGCCAAACGGTGGAATTAACCATAAATTGCTTACATCAAAAGAATTCAGGTATGCCAATGCCGAAATGCAAAGAAATCCTCCAAAAGCAGAGATAATATTATTTTTCATCTCTTATCTACTTTTTAAAATTAGCCGCTTCCTCTGAACCGTCAGTTGCTGTGCCTTTGGTGTAAGAATGAGCACCCATGCCTGCAAGATCTCCGTCTTGAACAATTAAATATTGATTTCTTATTTCTTCCCCATCGAAGAAACACTCCAATATTTCTCTAACGCCATCAGCATATCTTGTCTGTGCCGACAAAGAAGTTCCTGAGGTATGTGGCGTCATTCCGTGATGTGGCATTGTTCTCCAAACGTGATCATTAGGCGCTGGTTGCGGGAACCACACATCACCTGCATATCCACTTAACTGCCCTGATTCTAAGGCCCTAACAATAGCGTCCTTATCGCAAATTTTACCTCTGGCAGTATTGACAATGTATGCGCCAGGCTTACATTTACTAATTAGCTCATCATTGAATAAATGCTCTGTTTCAGGATGCAGGGGACAACTAATATTTATGACATCACAAGCTGCAACCAGAGATTCAACTGAATCATGATAAGTTAAATTCAGTTCTTGTTCTTTCGCTGAATCCAATCTATGTTTATCAAAATAATGAAGATGCACATCAAACGGATGCATTTTTCTCAATACATCATAGCCAATGCGACCGGCAGCAATTGTTCCTACGTTCATGCCTTCTACATCGTAAGATCTCTGAACGGCATCGGCGATGTGCCAACCACCTTCATTCACTATCCTATGTTGATTATGATAATCTCTCACCATAGATAGA
>Ga0209711_10004452_pt1 | contig 11310 bp, 10 predicted proteins | sample ArcticOcean_MG_C_7_FD_187441 | JGI IMG/M metagenome (GOLD analysis project Ga0209711, IMG submission 187441) | Marine microbial communities from western Arctic Ocean - ArcticOcean_MG_CB11_88 (SPAdes) (version 2) | ecosystem: Environmental > Aquatic > Marine > Oceanic | place: Arctic Ocean... | reverse complement strand
ATAATTTAAAGCTCTCATTGCTTTTATCAATAATGCATTGAGTCATTCCATAATTATCTCTTAAATCAATAAATAAAAGATTTCCATGATCTCTTTTTTTATTAACCCATCCAGATAATATAATTTTTTGTCCACTATTATCTTTATTTAATTCGTTACAATTATGTGTTCTATATTTATTCACTTATTCCTCTAATGCCTCATTAATGATCTTAAAATCGATTGATTTTTTCTTTTTTAAACTAATCTTGTCAATTTTATATATGAATTCAAATATTTTGCCATACGATCTCTCAACTCTTTTAATGATAAAATCAATCAATTTTTTATCTAAAGTAATCTGTCTATCAGATAAATTTTTTAGAATTAGAGCAAACATTAATTCATCGTCAGGGTTTTCAATTTTTGCTAAAAGACAGTTTTTAGTTCTTGATTTAAGATCTTCAAGCATAAAATCAATCTCTGCAATTGGTGTTGAGGATGTAATTACTAAAAATTTATTATCTTGATCAATTATATTAAAAAGAGTGTAGATAAGCTCCTCACTCACATCCAAATTTAAATTTTCTAAAACAACATTTTGATAAGGTTTTATTGTTTTTAAGTTTTCATTATCTAGCAAACTTGATTCAAACTTAATCCCATTAAATTTTTTTAAAAAAATATTAGTTAAATGAGTTTTGCCAGAGAATTTTTCACCGCTTATGTTTAAAAAATTTTTTTCCCAGTTAGGCCAATTATTGATTAATTCAAAAGGATAAAAGTTACTTTTTCCAACATAAAAATCGTCATCTCTAAAGTTTTGCTCATAATCAAAATCTAGTAATAATTGATTTAAACTTTTCATTTAACGGTCCAAACATTATTTTCAATCTCCAGGTCTAAATATTTATTATTCATATCGTTGAAAAAAGTTTTTGGAGAACCATTATAAATTATTCTATATTGAGTAAATTTGTTATTAAAATTTAATATATAAAAATTCGATATCAAATCAATGCTAGAGAGTGTCTCTTCTAAATATATAATCTTTTTATAATCTGTTGATTTTATAGAAATGGTTAAAGGAAGTTTTATAGATGTATTTATCTCATTATTTTTTTTCCATACATCTTCATAAAAAATTTTTAAATTATCTAAAATCATATTGAAATCTTGCTCATTCGTTAAATTAATCTTGGAATATTTTTGATTATTTATTTTAAGAGAATTGTTTAAATTAATTTTTGAAAGTATTTTAACTTCATTTCTATTTTTGTATATTATTGAAATTATATAATCTTTTAAATTATACTTTTTTATTAAATTTATAAAATCATATGTCTCAATAAAATTAGACATCTCTTGAAGTTTAATTAAATCATCAAGATCCTCACTTGGTAATAAATAATCTAGCAATTGATAATTATTTTTTTTGTCATTCCACTTCTCATAAAAAATATTATTATTGAATAAATAAATATTCTCAGTTTCTGCATCTACTAATATCGGTATCAATAAAACTTTATTTCTAATTGGAATTGACGGAAAAACATTTTTTGTTTCTAAAAAATTTAAAATCTTTTTTTTATTAAATGTTGTTTCAAGTTTTGCAAAATATTCATTATTAATAAATTTTTCATCACTTATTGTGAAGGAATCAATCATGCTTTTGAGTTCCTTTATTGTTATATCTTTAATTTGTGTTTTATCACCTGAGGTTGTAATCATAGAAAGTAAATTTAAAAAAGAGACATGAAACCCTTTGTCTATTACACGACTTTTCTTAAAATTAAGCTCAAATGGGGATGAAATTTCAATATCAGACACTCTAAAATTATTTGCATGTAAATAAGTTGTGGAAAAAATTATTATAAATAGGACGAATGAAATAAAAAATATATACACTTTTTGTAACGTTAATATTTTATTAATAATTTGCATATTTTATACTAATGAAAAAAGAAAAATTTACCTATGAAAAAAGTGGTGTAAACATAAATGCTGCTGACAATTTTGTTAAATTTATATCTTCTATTTCATCAAATAATAAAGGCAAAAAAAAGTTTAATAACATTGGTGGTTTTGGTTCAATTTCTAATATTCCTAAAGGTTTAAAAAGTCCCAAAATTGTAGCTTGTACAGATGGTGTTGGTACAAAAGTGGAGATAGCAAATGTACTTAATAAATATGATACAATTGGTATTGATTTAGTTGCAATGAGCGTAAACGACTTAATAGTTCAAGGAGCGAAACCGTTATTGTTTTTAGATTATATTTCAATTAATAAAATTGATTTAAAAAAATTAAAATCCATCCTTAAAGGAATAATAAAAGGTTGCAAAATTTCTAACTGTGAATTAGTTGGTGGAGAAACTGCAGAAATGCCTGGGACCTATCAAAAAGGTAAATTTGATATAGCCGGATTTGCTGTAGGCTTGGTTGATGAAAAAAAAATCCTACACACAAAAAAAATTAAGAAAAATGATTTAGTGCTAGCTGTACCCTCAAGTGGCATTCACTCTAATGGTTATTCTTTAGTGAGACATGTTTTGAAAAAAGAAAAAATTAATTTAAAAAATAATTCATTTTTAAAAAAAGAATTACTTAAACCTACAAAAATTTATGTAAAAGAAGTTTTAAGTCTAATTCAAAATAATCTTTTAAATGGATGTGCTAATATCACGGGTGGTGGTCTAGCGGATAACATTAAAAGAGTAATTCCTGATGGGCTAATCGCTGACATTGATTTAAATAAAGTTAAAACTAAAAAAATTTTTAAATGGTTAAAACAAAATAATATAGAGGACAAAGAAATGCTAAAAACATTTAATTGTGGGGTAGGTTTTTGTTTAATAGTTAATCCAAATAATTTGAGTAAAGTGACAAAATTCTTTACTAAAGAATTTAAACCTTATGTTATAGGTAAAATTACCTCTGGAAAAAATAAAGTTAAACTTAATGGAAAAATTGACTGGTCTTAAAAAAATAAAAACTGCAGTTTTTATTTCGGGAGCAGGAAGTAATTTAAAAAATATAATAAAATTTTCTAAATTAAAACAATCTCCTATTTCAATAGATCTGATAGTTTCCAATACTAATCTTGCAAAAGGTTTAAAGTATGCAGATCAATTTAAGATTAAAAAAAAAATATTTAATTTTAAAAATTTTATAGAATCTGAAAAAAATATATTGATATTACTAAGAAAAGAAAAAATAAAATTTATTTGCTTGGCAGGTTTTATGAAAATTTTATCCAAAGAATTTATAAAAAAATTTGATGGAAAAATAATTAATATTCATCCCTCTTTACTTCCTAAATACAAGGGTCTTAATACGCACAATAGGGCAATTAAAAATAAAGATAATTTCGCAGGATGTACAGTTCACTACGTAACAGAAAAATTAGATTCTGGAAAAGTAATTATGCAAAAGAAAATTAAAATAGTAGCTAACGATAACTCCATCTCATTATCAAAAAAGATTTTGAAACAAGAGCACAAATTGTACCCAGCTGCTATTATGAAAATTTTTAATTAGTCTTTGAAAAAAAAATCAATTTCTATTTTAGCATTTTCAACACTGTCAGAACCATGAACAGAGTTTTTATCAATGGAGATTCCGTATTTTTTTCTTATAGTTCCTTCTGCAGCATCCTCCGGCTTTGTTGCGCCCATTAACTCTCTATTTCCTAATACTGCATTTTCTTTTTCAAGCACCATTACAACTATTGGTCCTGATGATAAATATGTACATAAATCATTGTAAAAAGGCTTTGTTTCATGAACCTTATAAAACTGTTCTGCTTCAGATTTTGCTATTTGGATTTTTTTATCTTTAATAATATTAAATCCTTTATTCTTAAACATATTTTTTATTTCGTTGTCTAAATTTCTTTCAACAGCATCTGGCTTAATAATTGATAGTGTTTGTTCTGTATTACTCATAATGTTCCTCTATTAGTTGATTTAATAATCTTACTCCATAACCGGTTGCTCCACCTGAGTTTAAAGCACCACCATATTTTGAAAAAGCCATACCGGCTATATCTAGATGGGCCCATGGTGTCTTGTTTAGAATAAATCTTTGTAAAAATTGTGCTGCAGTTGTTGATCCTGCTCCACCAACATAATTTATATTTTGCATGTCAGCGTTTTTTGAGTCTATAAGTTTGTCAAAGTTTTTATGCAGGGGCATTCTCCATAACTTCTCATCAACTTTTTCACCTACATCCAATAATTGTTTTGATAATTTGTCATCATTTGAAAACAACCCGGCATACTCAGAACCTAATGAAACTATTATAGCTCCTGTTAAAGTTGCTAAATCAACCATAAATTTTGGTTTAAATTTTTTCTCAGTAAAAGTTAGAGCGTCAGCTAAAACTAATCGACCTTCTGCGTCTGTATTTAATATTTCTATTGTTTTGCCACTATAAGATTTAACAATATCCCCTGGTCTTTGAGCATTACCTCCGGGCATATTCTCTACAAGCCCTACAACTCCAACAGCATTTATTTTTGCTTTTCTTAATGCTAAATTTTTCATTAAACCAACTACTGTAGCAGAACCAGCCATATCATAAGTCATATCCTCCATAAATTTTGCTGGTTTTAGTGAAATACCTCCAGTATCAAAACAAACTCCCTTACCAACAAATGCTAAAGGTTTAGAATTATCTTTTAATCCATTCCATTCCATTGTTACTAAATATGTGCCTCTGATGCTGCCCTGCCCAACCCCTAACAATGCATTCATGCCTAATTTTTTTAACTTTTTCTCATCATAGATATTTATTTTTAAACCATGTTTTTTTAGAGAACTTAATCTTTTTGCATACTCGTCTGGATGTAAAATGTTTCCCGGTTCTGACACGAGGTCTCTTGCAAAAAAAGTTCCTTCCTCTAAAGCTTTAAATCTTAATTGATTTTGAGCAGATATTTTATTCTTATTTCCAAAGACATTTATAGAAATAAGCCTTTTATCTTTTTTTGATTTATAAATGTTAAATTCATAAGATTTTAGTTTTAATCCGTGCAGGAAATATCCTATAAAATTTTCTATTTTATTATTTATAGTATCTGAGTTTACAAAATAATCATTTTTCTTATCATAATTTATATAACCATGGAATTTAGCTCCTAAACTTTCTATTTCAGAATTTTTTAAATCTTTTTTAATGGATACTAAAAATATTGTTTTTTTTGAATTAATTTCAAAAAAAAGTAAGTTTTTTTTTAAATCACTAGTTTTTAATAGATCGGATATGTAAGAAAATTCAGTACTTGAAATTATTTTTTTTAAATCACTAATATTGAAATTTTGATCAACAAATAAGACATGATTAGCTGAAGATTTGCTAGTTAATTTATTTGAATAATTAATTTTAATAGACATAAATTTTAAATACACTCTCTACGAGTTGAGTGCTATATATGAGCAAAATTATCATATTTCAATGAAAAAAATTATTTTAAATAAAATAGGATTAGATTGTTTCAAATTTTTCCTACTTTCTACGTTCACTATATCATTGATAATCTGGGTGTTGCAGGCTGTTAATTATCTAGATATCGTAATAGAAGACGGTCATGGTTTTATAGTTTATTTAAAATACACCTTGCTAAGTTTTCCTAAAATATTTGATAAGATTCTGCCATTTACTCTTTTTTTTTCTTTTACATACACATTATTAAGCTACGAAAAAAAAAATGAACTTGTTATATTTTGGAACTTTGGAATTCATAAAAAAACATTTATAAATTATTTTATAAAAATATCACTTCTCTTTATAATTTTGAATTTGCTCTTAAGCGCTATTGTGGTTCCTACAGCATTAGATAAAGGAAGATCCTTCATCAGAACTTCAGGTCTAGATTTTTTTGAGTCAATTTTAAAGCCTAGAAAATTCATAGATGTTGTAAAAAATTTAACTATATATTTTGACAAAAAAACACCAGAAGGAGTTTTTGTAAATATTTTTCTAAAAGATGAAAGGGGAATTGGTGATTTTCAAATTACATATGCCAAAAATGGAGAGCTCCAGAATAGAAATGGTAAAAAAATTTTAGTTTTATATGATGGAAAAACAATAACAAAAAAAAATGAAAGTATTTCTGAATTTAAGTTTTCTAAAACTGATTTTAATTTATCAAAAATAGAAACAAAGACCACTCAAACTATAAAAACTCAAGAAAACTCAACCAAAGATTTGATAGCCTGTGTAGTACTTTTAAATAAAGTCAAGAATAAAAAAAAAAACCTCAACACTGTGTTGGTGGTTGGGCAGGGTTATACTTTTGGTAATTGTAATTTTAATAATTTGGAAAATATCTATAAAGAAATTTATGGAAGAATTATAACACCTCTTTATTGCACGGTATTAGTAATGATATCACTTTTTTTAATAATAAAATCAAAACATGAAAGTACATTTAGGTTTTATAAATTTAAAATTTATGCTTATGGCTTTCTTTTAATTCTTTTTTTAGAAGTTTCATTAAAATTTATTGGAGCAAGTCTTTTGCATAATTTGTTTTTTATAATTTTACCATTTGCGCTCTCTGCACTTCTGTACTTTTTTCTAATAAATAAACTAAGCTTTAAAATTTAATGAAAACATATAATAAATATTTATTAAAACTATTTAGTAATTCATTTTCTAAAGTATTTTTGATTTTTTTCGGAATTATTTTGATAATAAATATTATTGAACAAATAGATTTTTTTAAAAAAATTGATGTAGATTTTTATTTTCCAATATTTTTATCGCTATTAAACACTCCTTCTATTATTTTTGAACTATTGCCTTTTATATTTATGATATCAACACAAATCATATTTATTAAACTTATAGATAATAACGAGCTTGAAATTTTCAAATATTCAGGAATTACTAACCACACCTTGATTAAATTAATTTCAATTTTCTCACTAATTTTTGGTTTTATTTGTATAATCTTTTTTTATAATTTCTCTTCAGTGTTAAAAAAAACCTATATTGAAATTAAAAACAATTATTCTAATGACAATAAGTATCTAGCAGTAATAACTGAAGATGGCTTATGGATTAGAGATGAAAAAAAGGAAGAAATAAACATCATAAATGCAAAAAAAATAGATGGTTCTTTTTTATTGGATGTTTTGATAACACAATTAGATAAAAAATATGAATTAGTTAGAGTAATTCAAAGTAAAAAAGTTAACATTTCTAATAAAGAATGGTTAGTTTTAATGCCAAAAATATCCATTCAAAACAACACATTCACACTTGATAGTATTAAATTAAATTCAAATTTTGATCTTGAAAAAATTAACAGTTTGTTTTCACAGTTATCTACACTTTCAATTATTGAACTTTTTGAACTTCGAAGTATCTACAAGTCTTTAAATTATTCAATAATTGAAATCGATTCCCACTTATATAAAATAATTTCTTACCCTTTTTATTTAACATTGCTAGTTGTGCTATCTTCAATAATTATGTTTAATATTGGTTATAGAAAAAATTTATTATTTAGAATTATTTTTGGTATTCTCATGTCTGTAATTATTTATTATATAAATTATTTCTTTAATATATTGGGTACAAGTGAAAAAATACCTTTAGCTTTGTCGATTTTTCTTCCATTAATTATATTATCAATAATAAATATCACTTCTATAATAAAAATAAATGAAAAATAAATTTTATATAACTATATTTTCTCTGTTTTTAAATCTTTGTTATTTAAACCAATTGTTTGCTGAAGAATTTACTTTTCAGGTCTCAGAAATAGAAGTTACAAATAATGGTAATATTTACAAAGGCATTAAAAGAGGGGATATAGTTACTAATAATGGAATTAAATTAATTTCAGATAATTTTAAATATCAAAAAGAAATTAATCAACTAGAGGCATTTGGGAATGTTAAATTAATCGATACTATAAATGATATAATAATTGATGCAGAAAATATTGTTTACTTAAAAGATGAAGAAAAAATTTTTACAGTAGGTAAAACAAAAATTATTATCGAAAAAAAATATACCATCAACGGTTCTAATATTATTTTACTTAGAGATAAACTCTTATTGTCTTCTTTAAAGCAAACTATAATTAATGATAAAATCAATAATCTTTATAATCTTAATGAATTTGAATACTCAATAGATAAAGAGGTACTAAAAGGAAAAAATGTTGAAATTATTACAAATTATTTAGAGCAAGATAGTAATGAATATTTTTTTGAAACAGCATTTATTGATTTAAAAAATAATAAATTTTTATCTAAAGATGTTAAGGCAAAATTTAATAAATCATTATTTGGTAATAAAGAAAATGACCCACGGTTAAATGCAGCTACTGCTTACGGCGATGAATTTAATACTTATTTTGAACAGGGTATTTTTACTTCTTGTAAAAATAATGATAAATGCCCGCCATGGAAAATTAAATCAAAAAAAATTAGACATGATAAAGTAAAAAAACAAATTATTTATAAAGATGCCTGGTTAGAAATTTATGATTTTCCTGTTGCTTATTTTCCTAAGTTCTTTCACCCAGACCCTAGTGTAACAAGACAGTCTGGATTTTTAAGCCCAGCACTTGGAAGTTCTGGTAATTTGGGTAGTTCTATTTACACTCCTTATTTCCACGTTATGTCTGATAACAAAGATATAACCATAAAACCTCGAATATTTGGAGCTGATAAATTTGTGTTACAAAATGAATTCAGACAAAAATCTAAAAAATCGTTCTCTATAGTGGATTTTAGCTTTGCTAAAGGTCATGATTCAAGTTTAGATGATAAAAAAGATAGCAGAACCCATTTTTTTTTAAAAAGTTTTATAGATCTTGATTTAGAAAAATTTCTAACTAGCAAGCTTGATATACAATTTGAAAAAGTTTCCAATGATAATTATTTAAAGGTGTTTAACTTAACATCACCCTTGATCGACGGTGATAATGACGTCCTTGAATCAATAATAAAATTAGAGCTAGAAAGTGAAGACTACTATTTTACAACAAGTCTTGAGCAATATGAAACTTTAGCTGGCTTAAATAACGATCGATATCAGCATGTATTACCTAATTTCAATTTTATTAAAGATTTTAATGTCCCAAACCTAAATGGCAGTTTTAATTTCGATGCAATCGGAAGTAACACGCTAACTTCAACAAATAATCTTTCAACTGTTGTTTCTAATGATTTACAATTTAACTCTTATAATAAATATTTTGAAACAGGTATAAAAAGTAACTATAGCATCTCAATAAAAAACATGAATACACTTGGAAAGAAAAGCACTTTGTACAAAAATAGTGCTCAATCTAATCTAATGACTTCTTATATTTTTAACACTTCATTGCCATTAATGAAGAATAATGAAAAAAGTATAAATTATTTTGAACCAAAATTATCTTTTAAATTTAATCCAAACAACGTGAAGAATAATAATACGTTAAAAAGAACAATAGATATGAATAATATTTACAATGATAATAGATTAGCGTTGGACAATTCATTAGAGGGGGGAGATTCTCTAACAATTGGTTTTGATTTTAAAAAGAATAAAATTACTTCTAAAAATGATATTAAGGAGATTGAAGATTTCCTAGAATTAAAAATGGCTACTGTTTTTAGAAACAAAGAAGAAGTCAGCATACCACAGAATAGCACTTTAAATAAAAAAAAATCAAACATCTTTGGTCAATTAAACTACAAGGTAAATAGCATATTTTCTGTGAACTATGATTTTTCAATTAAAGACGATCTACATACAATTGAGTATAGCTCATTAGATACGATATTTGATTCTCATAACTTCAGAACACAATTTAATTTCTTGCAAAAAAAAGGCGTCATGGGAAATACAGATGTACTTGAAAATAAAACTAAATACAATTTTGATGAGCTAAATTCTTTATCGTTTAGCACAAGGAGAAATAGAAATCTAAACTTAACAGAATATTATGATTTAATATATGAATATAAGAATGACTGTTTAATTGCAGGTGTTCAATATAAAAAAAATTATTATAATGATGCGGACATAAAACCAGTAGAGGAGTTATTTTTTTCTATTACGCTTATTCCACTTGCAACTTTTTCGCCTGATAAAATGATTTTAAAATAAAAATAATGAAAATATTTTTCTATATAATAATATTTATATTCTGTTTTAATTCCACATATTCAATAGAGTCAAAAATAATTTATAATATACAAAATGAAATTATCACTAATATTGATTTAAAAAATGAATTTAAGTATCTGCTGGTACTAAACAATAGATTAAAAGATATAGATAAAGATACGGCATTTTTAATATCTAAGGAGTCTCTAGTTAGGGATAAAATTAAAAAAATTGAAATAATGAAAAATTTTAAAAATTTAAAAATAGATCAAAAATATGAAGATATTTTAATAAAAGATATCTATTTAAAATTAGGATTAGATAATAAAGATCAATTCATAGAGTATCTGAAAGAATATGACTTAAAGCTTAAGAATATTATCGAAAAAATTACAATTAATGCACTTTGGAATGATCTAATAATTAGAAAATACTCAGCCAAAATAGAAATTAACGAAAAAAAAATAAAAAATAAAATAGATTTAATAAACCAACAAACTACAAGAGATTTTTTACTTTCTGAAATTGTCTATGAAGTCGAAAATAAAGAAGAAATTAATAAAAAATTTATTGAAATTAAAAAAAGTATAAAAGATATTGGTTTTGAAAATACTGTATCTTTATTTAGCATTTCTGCTTCAGCCAAAACAGGTGGAAATATAGGATGGGTTAATGAAAAATCTCTTAGCCAAGACATCCTTAAAAATATTGAAAAAATGGAAGGCAATCTGACCCAACCAATAATTTTACCTAATAGTATTCTGATGTTAAAAATTAACGAAATTAAGAAATCAACCTTAAAAATTGATTACGATATAGAATTAAAAAAAGCTATAGATTATGAGAGAAACAAACAACTTAATCAGTACTCTATAATTTATTTTAATAGAATTAAAAAAAATCTAGAATTTAATGAATAAAGAGCCAATAATTATTGTAGCAGGTGAACCTAATAGTGTTTTTTTTGAAATTTTTTTTAAAAGTATAAAAATAAATAGATACAAAAGTCCCTTAATAATTATTGGATCAAAAGAATTGCTTGAAAAGCAAATGTTAAAGTTAGGTTTTTTTTATAAAATTAATACTATTGATAAAAACTTTAATAACTTTGAAAAATTAAATAATAAAATGATTAATTTAATTAATGTAAAATACAAATTTAAAAATTGTTTTGAAGATATTTCAACTAAATCTAATAATTATATAGAGGA
>Ga0209711_10004433_pt1 | contig 11344 bp, 11 predicted proteins | sample ArcticOcean_MG_C_7_FD_187441 | JGI IMG/M metagenome (GOLD analysis project Ga0209711, IMG submission 187441) | Marine microbial communities from western Arctic Ocean - ArcticOcean_MG_CB11_88 (SPAdes) (version 2) | ecosystem: Environmental > Aquatic > Marine > Oceanic | place: Arctic Ocean... | reverse complement strand
TAGTTGGTTTCCCATCAATATATTCAAAAGTAACTTGGCTTTTTGAATCTGGTTCTATGTTTTTCAATTTTCCAGATTTTCTATCTTCTGCCATAAGTCTTAAGATTTTATGAGAATAATGAATTGGTGCTGGCATTAATTCTTCTGTTTCATTGCAGGCATATCCAAACATTATGCCTTGGTCTCCAGCTCCTTCATCTTTGTTACCTGATGAATCCACTCCCATAGCAATGTCTGTAGATTGTGAGTGAAGATGACTTTCTATTTTTGTTGCTTCCCTCCAAGTAAAACCATCTTGATCATATCCAATATCTTTAATGCACTCTCTAACTTTTTGAATAAGATCCTCTTCTTTAATTTTAGGACCTCTTACTTCACCAGCAAGAACAACTTTATTTGTAGTGGTTAATGTTTCGCATGCCACTCTAGAAAAGGGATCACCTGAAAGATAACTATCAACTACCATGTCTGAAATACGATCTGATACCTTATCAGGGTGACCTTCAGATACAGACTCACTTGTAAATAAAAAATTTTTTAAACCACTCATTTCTAAGTTTAATAAATGAAAAAAGTAAAAAAATATATAATAAAATTAACATTAAAAAGATTGTATTTCCATACAACATAAATAATGTTGGCTTAGTTACCTTACTTTCTGATAGCTCTACAAAGCCTTTTGAGCCAAATTCTACCCTTTGCTCAACAATACCAATAGGATTTATAATTGCTGAAATACCATTATTAGAAGATCTAATTATATATTTACCACTTTCAATAGATCTAAAGATACTATGTGAAAAATGTTGTTTAGGTCCGACAGAGTTTCCAAACCAACCATCTTCGGAAATGTTAATTATATAATCAAAGTTTTTATCTTTTGATAATTTACCTGAATAAATTATTTCATAACAAATTAAAGGAAGTAAATTCAAATCAATTTTATCATTTTTTATTTTGAGTGGTTTCCTAATACTACCACTAGAAAATGATTGATATTCATTTGTAATAGTTTTAACTCCTATTAATCCAAAAAAATTTTCAAAAGGTATAAATTCTCCAAACGGTACAAGATCAACTTTGTTGTAGTTTTGGATTAAATCTAGTTTGTTATTAAATACAGCCATTGAGTTAAATAACAAATCTTTATTCTCTTTAATTTCTGTACTCTTAAGACCTACTATAATTATGTCATCTGAGCCAAAATTATTAATAAACAAGTCTTTGTATTTACCTATATCCCTCAAGTAACTATCTGGAATAATTCCTTCTGGCCATAAAAAAATTGTTGGTTTTTTTTTTTGCGGTGCACTTATGTCTATAAGTTCTTCAATTATTTTTAATTCATCCTGATTTGAATAAAATCTATCTAGACTAATATTTGATGATAAGGCCCTAATTGCATAAGAATTTTTTATACTCGCTAGAGATTCAAAATTATTATTTTTTATGTTCCCAAATACAAAAAAACTAACTGATACTAAAATAAACAAAAAACAAACGATAATGTCTTTTCTTGATTTTCTTAAAATAAATAGAGCAGGAATAGTAAATAAAGAAATGCAAAATAGATTAAAAGAATAAGTTCCGATAACAGAGAGAATTTGAATAAAATAAACACTATCTGAAAAACTAAATGAGATTAAATTCCAAGGAAAGCCAGTAAATATAGATCCTCTTATAAATTCGATTACGCCAAATAGAATTGAAAAAATAAAAAATGAACTTGTGATATTTTTTGAATAGAAGATTGAGAATAAATATGTCATTAAACCATAAAATATAGCTAGAAGAGCGGGCAATACAATTATGGCTAATGGGATCAAAAATTGAAAACTTTGATCGAAAGTTAATGAAATTGCCACCCAATACAAACTAAATAAAAAATATCCGAAACCAAAGTACCATCCATATTTAAAAAAAGATTTATTATCAGATTGCTTTTTTTTTTTATTAAAGAGGAAAATAAAAAATAAAGAAAAAGTAATAAAATTAATTATAAAATAATTATATGGTGGTAAGCTATAAGAACTTATTGCACCTAAAAGAATAATATATATTAAATTTATAACGCTTTTTTTAAACAAATTTAGCAATCTTTGTTTTGACAGCTTTATAAATTTTTTCTTCTTCAACAAGCATTTCTTTAAAATCTTTCAACTTAACATGATCATAACCTAATAAATGGAGAAAACCGTGAATAAAAATCTTTGATACTTTATTCTTAAACTCTAGAGAGCTTAATGTTTTTGGTTTGTTTATAAAATCGTAACTAACAACAATGTCTCCAATATAAGGTGATTTCTTTATATCAACTTTTTTTTCAGAAGGAAAAGATAAAATGTCTGTTGATTTATTTTTATTTCTAAATTTCTTATTTAATTTTTTAATATCTTTATTGTTTGATAGTAAAATTGTGAAACTTATTTTTTTTTTTATAAATCTATACTTTTTAGGAAAACCCTGCGCCAAAGAATTAAAAAAAAAAATAGGTTTTTTAATTTTTTTGCTCCAAAGATTGCTATCAGAAACTACGTAAATGCTAATCATTTTCTTGATCGGAATACGCTTTTACAATCTTGGAGACTAGGGGGTGTCTGACCACATCACAATGATCAAAATCCACTACAGAGATTTCATTTAAGTGTCCTAACAACTCTTTAGATCTATTTAATCCAGACATATTCTTGTGGGGTAAATCAATCTGAGATGGGTCACCATTTATAACTATTTTTGAATTTTCTCCAATACGTGTTAAAAACTTTTTAATCTGTGTATCTGTTGCATTTTGTGCTTCATCTAGAATTGCAAAAGAGTTTTTTAAAGTCCTACCTCTCATAAATGCAAGGGGTCCTATTTCAATATCTCCAACCTCAATCATTTTTTGAATTTTTTCATAGTCAAAAAGATCATAAAGAGAATCATATAATGGTCTTAAATACGGATCTACTTTTTCCTTCATGTCGCCTGGTAAAAAACCTAATCTTTCGCCAGCTTCTACTGCTGGTCTTGACAAAATAATTCTTTCAATTTTTTTATCCAGCAGTAATGTCAAACCTACCGCAACAGCCAAAAATGTTTTTCCTGTTCCCGCAGGACCTGCTGATATAACAATATCACTTTGTCTTAAAGCTCTGACATATTCTTTTTGTTTTTCCGATCTTGGAATAACTGATTTTTTTGGAGTTTTAATTATGTCAGAGACATTATTATTTTTTACTTTTTCTTCAATCATAAATTTATCTACTGAAGAGATTATATCTTTTTTTTCTATACTTCCATTATTTATAAACTGGTTAGCCAAAAATTGAATAGCATTTTTTGCCCTTTCATTTTGTTCTGGTGTAGATTTAATCAAAACAGAATTACCTCTAGAATATAGATTAATATTGATAATTTTCTCTAGTTCTTTTAGGTTTTCATTGAATTCACCAACTACACCCATTAACAAATCATTGTCTTGGAATATAACACTCAAAGAATTATTATCAGAATAGACAAATTTTAAAATAGGATTAATTTTTTTTGAAGATACATTATTCAACTTTTAGGCTACCTTCTGTTTGTGGTTTTCTTTTAGTGTGCCAAACAAGCTATTTTGATTACTATTGTTTATTTCTATTTGCACAACTTTTCCTATGTAATCTGTATTGCCATCAAAAATTACAGATGTCATATATTCCGTTCTACCAAACAATTTAATTCCATCTTTCATTTTATTTTCAACTAAAACATTGAGTATCTTACCCTCTAAAGATTTATTTTTGTTTATTTGATTTTCAAATAATTTTTTTTGAATTATTTCTAGTCTTTCTTTTGATTTTTTTTTATCAACTAATTCTAGATCAGCAGCCACTGTGCCCGGTCTCGGGCTAAAAATAAAAGAATAAGAGTTGGTAAATCTTATTTTTTCAATTAAATCAATTGTATGTTTAAAATCATCATCATTTTCTTCTGGGTATCCAATGATAAAATCACTTGAAAATTCAATATTTGAATTAATATTTTTTAACTTTTCATAAATTATTAAATATTCTTCGATAGTATGTTTTCTATTCATTAGTTTTAAAATTTTGTTTGACCCACTTTGTACTGGCAGATGGACTAAGGGCATTAATTTAGCTGATTTTTTATAAACATTTATTAAATCTTCAGTCATATCTTTAGGGTGAGATGTGGTATATCTAATTCTCTCCAACTCTTTAAAGTTTTCTAGCTCTAACAATAGATCTGATAATCTATATTCTTTTTTCTCACTTTTGTAGCTATACGCATTAACATTTTGTCCTAAAAGAATAATTTCTTTAGCGCCACTTTGAATTATTTCCTTAGCTTCATTTATAATTTGATCAAATGGTCTAGAATATTCAGGTCCACGTGTATATGGTACAACACAAAAATGACAAAACTTATCACACCCTTCTTGGACTGTTAAAAATGAAGATACCTTACTATTTTTATTTTTGATTTTACTTAAATAATTAAATTTCGAAATTGTATCAAATTCTGTCTCCTCTTCTTTTTTTTTATTATTGGTATGTTTTTGTATTGCATCATTAATCTTATGATATGCCTGTGGTCCAATCACTATATCGATGTAAGGTTCACGTTTTAGCATCTCTTGATTTTCTGCTTGAGCAACACATCCAGCTACAATCACAATTGGTTTCTTTTTAAATCTAAAGATTTTTTTTACTCTTCCAATTTCGTGATAGACTTTTTCTTTGGCTTTATCTCTTATGTGACACGTGTTTAAAAGGTAACAATTTGCATCCTCGTACTTATCTGTCTTTTCAAAACCTATTTTTTTAACTGTATCGAATATACGATTTGAATCGTATTCGTTCATTTGACAACCAAAAGTTTTGATAAATATTTTTTTCAACATTAAGTTAGGATTTCTTTTTAATCCCATATAATTCTAACTTATGGTCTACTAATCGATAGCCATATTTGTCTGCAATTTTTTCTTGTAATTTTTCAATTTCTTCATCAACAAATTCTATAATTTCTCCTGATTTAACATCTATTAAATGATCGTGATGACCTTCGTTTAACTCCTCGTATCTGGCTTTACCACCTTTAAACTCATGTTTAGCTAAAATTCCAGATTCTTCAAATAACTTTACTGTTCTATAGACTGTTGCAATACTAATTTTTGAGTCAACTTTTGAAGCTCTATTATAAAGTTCGTCTACATCAGGGTGATCCTTTGACTCTGACATAATTTTAGCAATAATTTTTCTTTGATCGGTAAGTTTAACTCCTTTGGCTAAACATTTTTGTTCAATATTTTCTGACATATTTAATTTTAACTTAAATAAATGGGATTAATCAAATTCTTTTTAATTTTATATTTTTTACATAACTGCGGCACATCTACATATTTGATAGCCTCAGACTCTTGAAAATCCTCAAAACTGAAGCAATAATAGTCAATTTTCTTAGTTAAAAACAAAGCTTTAATTGTTGCTAAGGAGTTTCTGATACCTGCAAAACTGCCAGGTCCTCTATTAACATAAATAGCACTTATGTCATCTAAGGAAGTTTTGTTATTTTCTAAAAACTCATTAATTAAAACCATTAATTTTTCAAAATTACTTTTACTATTTTCATGACTACCAGTATAAATGTCTTTATTAACAATGAATGCTAAAAAAATTTTTTCTCTGGCTGCGTCTACTATTAAGTTATTCATTATAATATTATTACTTAATTCCAACTCTAGAGCAGAAGAGAAAAATATCAAATCTTATTCTGATGACAAAGGTATTCTTGCATTGATGTATCATAGGTTTGATGAAAATAAATACCCTTCAACCAATATCCAAATGGATGTTTTTAAACAACAAATCAAAATAATCAGAAATTTAAAATATAAATTTTATAACCCTAAAGATTTAAAAAAAAATTTTCATAATACAAAAGTAGAAAAAAAAATACTTATCACTATAGATGATGCTTTTTCTTCATTTTATAAAGTTGCCTGGCCTTATTTAAAAGAGGAAAAAATTCCATTTATTCTTTTTGTTTCAACTGAAGCTATTGGGAAAAATGGGTATATGTCTTGGGATCAAATAAAGGAATTAGAAAAAGAAAACATTGCCTATATAGGTAATCATTCTCACACACATGACTATTTAGTTGATCTTAAAAATAGTGATTTTATAAATGATATTAATACTGCTAGTAAAATTTTTATTAAGAACCTTGGATATAATCCTATTTTTTTTTCTTATCCATTTGGTGAATACAGCAATTTTATTAAAGCGCATATAGCTAAAAATTTCGAATTTTCTTTTGGTCAACATTCAGGTGTGATTGATGTTAATAAAGATCGATACGAACTACCAAGATTTCCAATAAACGAAAAATATGGTGATTTAAAAAGATTTCAATTTTTAATCAATCTTCAACCGTTACAATACAAAGCTCTATTTCCTGATGAAAAGTATCTAGATAGAAATAACCCACCTAATTTCTCTGTAGAATTTTTTGATGAACAAAAAAATTTAAATAACATTAATTGTTTTTCTGATGAAGGTAATCAATGGGGGAAATCTAATGTTGATTTTAATAAAAATATATTAAATATAAATTTTAGGGAAAAATTTTTATTTCGTAGAGGTAGGATTAACTGTTCTTTAAATGATAATGGAATATGGAGATGGTTTGGAGTTCAATTTTCTATAAAACTAGATTAAATCAAACTCTCTAGTTCAATGCTGGAAGGAAGTAGCTTAGCATCATCAAAATCCGTTAATTGGTTTTGTTTTATAATTTTCTGTAAAATTATAACATATTGCTTTCCAGTTTCAGCATATCTGTCCAAATAATTGCTGAGGATCAAGCTATCAAGCTCTTTTTTTTTATCTCTTAGTTCAGCTCTAGCACCTCTGAACTCTTTATAAGACGAATGCGTATTGAGATTTCTTTGATAAGCTTTGACGGATGCTTGTAATATTTTAAATTTCATTACTTTGTGTGTACTGTCATCATCAGCACCAGCTGGTTTTATTCCTTCACCTGACCATGTCCATTGACCAAAGAGCGCATTCCCCTCCTGAGCAAACCTTGATGTGCCCCATCCTGTTTCCTTTGCAGCCTGAGCAATCGCCATAGATACCGGAATTTCGTCCATCCTAATTTTCAAAGTAGACACATCTTTGTTCATTACGCCATATTGTTTAAATTTTAATTTAAGCCATCGTTTTTCAATTTTTGAGTTTTTATTTTTATTTAAAATACTAAAGAGTTTTTTTCTATCCAGTCTAATATAATTATTTTCTTTAATTATTAACGGTAAAATAATTTGAATAAATAAATTTTTTCTTTTAGTACTGTTTTCTATTTTTATTATCTCTTCAGGCAATAATGTTAAGGAAACTGGTTTGACTAATTTATTTTTTCTTACATCATCTAAATTATAATTAGTTGACTTAAATAATTCCTGAATTGTTGCAGCACTCAATCTTACAGTATCAACCGGCGTATCATCTAATGCAAAAATATCATCAAATAAAAATTTTTTTTCCAGGCCATCATCTAAATTGGATTCTGGTTTTTCTAGTAGTTCCTTTAATTTGGTTTTCGAATCATTTTCAAAACTTTTAGAAATTAAGTTTTTTTTTCCAGCAAAATCTATAATTGGAGGTAAAGCAATAAAAGCAAAAATTATTACTAAACTAGATAAAAATGTTCTCGATAAAGAACCTAAATTATTTAATTCTGAGTTGTTTTTACTTTTTTTATTTATGCTAAATTCTTTCTTCTTTAAGTATTTTTGAATTTCGGGGATTGAAATTTTATTTCTTTTAAAAAACTTATTTATTTTCAAAAGCATTAACTTATTTTTTATCATTTTTATATTGCCACTACTTCTTTTACTTCTGGTAAGTAATGACATAGAAGATTTTGCACTCCTTGTTTGAGAGTCATAGTTGAGCTTGGACAACCAGAGCAGCTTCCTTGCAATTCTACTTTAACAACTCCATCTTTGAATTCTTTGAATTTAATATCACCTCCATCTTTTGCAACCGCAGGTCTAATTTTTGTTTCTAAAATATGTATAATTTTTTTTTCAATTTCATTATGTTCTTGTTTTTCTTCTCCAGAAAGTCCGTTTGCAATAACAAATTCTTTTCCTGTTGAATAGAATTCACTCATTAATGAAATTGCTATATGCTTAATATCTTCCCAATCTATACCTTCGTTCTTATTGATAGATAAAAAATCTGTTCCCAAAAATACTCCTGTTACTCCATTTATAGACAAAAGGTTTCTAACTAATTCGTTATCTATTTCTTCTTTTTTTGTTACCTCAAAAGAACCATTATTAGATACAGGTTTTCCAGGCAAAAACTTAAGTGAATTAGGATTTGGTGTTATCTCAGTTTGAATGAACATTCATTTATATATAATGATAAATGATAGAATTAACACTAATTAATATATTTGCCTAAAAACCTACTAATTCTTTAATTTCTTTAATTTTTTTTAAGGCAATTTTTTCTGCTTTTTTAGAGCCATTTAATAAGATTTCATCTAAATATTTTACATCATTTAATAATTTTTTTGCTTCTTTCGATATCGGTTCAATTTTTTCAATTAGAGCTTCCGATAATTTTTCCTTAAATTCTGAAAATTGCTTTCCATTAAATTCATTTACTGAAATTTCTAACTTTTGATTTCTTAAGCTTGAATATATTCCCAGCAAATTTCCTGCTTCGGGTCTTTTGCTTAAATCATTAGTATCAATTGGCATTTGCATCGGGTCTGTCTTGGCTTTTTTTATTTTATTATATATTTCATCTTTTTCATCTGTAAGGTTAATTCTACTTAAGTCTGAAGGATCTGATTTGCTCATTTTCTTTGTACCATCTTTGAGACTCATTATTCTAGAAAATTGTTTTTGTATCAATGGCTCAGGTGTTTTTAGAAAATTTGGTGAATCAAAATCATTATTAAATTTTTGCGCAATATCCCTACAAAGTTCTAAATGTTGTTTTTGATCATCCCCTACAGGAACATGTGTTGCATCATATAATAAGATATCTGCAGCCATTAAAACTGGATAAGAATAAAGACCGATACTTGCCTTTTCTTTATTTTTGCCAGCTTTTTCTTTAAATTGTGTCATTCTGTTAAGCCAACCAATTCTTGAAACACAACTTAAAATCCAAGCAGCCTCTGAATGTGCTGAAACCATAGACTGGTTAAAAATAATACTATTACTAGGGTCTATTCCACTTGCTATAAATATAGCAGCTGTCTCTCTTATATTTTTTTTTAATTCCTTTGGGTTTTGCTTAACAGTTATCGCATGAAGATCTACAACACAAAAAATACATTGATTTTCCTCTTCTTTTTGTAACTCTACAAAATTTTTAATTGCTCCTAAATAATTTCCTAAATGAAGGTTTCCTGTTGGCTGAACTCCTGAAAAAATTTTTTTTCCCATAGTTAATACTTTAGATTAATATCGCTAATTTTAAAAGCTTTGATAAGTATTGCTACAAAAATATAAAATGTTAATCCTGATATCGCAACACCTATAAGGTACACAGATTTAAAAATTTCTTCATATATTAGCTTGTCATTAAAAAGATTAATTAAAAAATTAAAAAATATTCCCATGGCTATCGATGCAATTAAAATTCTTATAAACCTATCTATAAAAATTAAGTTAAAGTTGAATAAATTTTTTTTTTTGAGTAAAATAAATAAAAATATAGCATTAAACCAAGATGATATTGTGGTTGCTATAGGTATAATTATAAAGCCTATTTCTTTAAAAAAAGTAATACTAATAAGAATATTTAATAAAACTGAAATTAGAGAAATATAGAATGGACTTTTAGTATTATGTCTTGCAAAAAAAAATGTCGAAAAAACTTTGATTAACGAAAATGCAGGTAACCCAAGTGCAAAATAAAATAATGCTTTTGCTGAATTTTTAACACTTTCTTCAAAAAAAGATCCATATCCAAATAAGGAAGATATAATTTCTTCAGAGGCTGTCAATAAGGCTAGTGATGCTGGTATACTTAAAAACAAACTCAGTTCTAGAGCCTTGTTTTGTATTAGGTTTATTTTATCTTTTTTATTATTGAGCACATGTTTGGAAAGTTGAGGTAGTATTACTGTTCCTATTGCTATGCCTGCGATTGCTAGATTTATTTGATAAACTCTATCTGCATAATAGAGGTAAGATACTGCGCTAGCCTGAAAAGACGCAATGATTGTTCCTACTAAAATATTTATTTGGGTAACACCAGAAGAAAAAATACTAGGTAACAACTTTTTAAAAAAAATTTTTATCTTTTGATCAATTTTAAATTTCAATTTTAAATTAAATGAAAAGTATTTTTTTACAAAAATATATAGAAATATAAACTGTAGTAATCCTGAAATTGTAACTGCAAAAGATAGATAATATACTAATTGATCATCTAAAATTTTTCCAAACAGCAACACTCCAATTAAAAGAATATTCAAAATAATTGGCGCTGCAGATGCAATAGCAAACTTATTATGAGAGTTTAAAATTGCAGAAAAGAAAGATGCTAAGCTTATAAATAATAGAAAAGGGAATGTAATTCTTGTCAAGGTTACGACTAATTCCATTTTTTGTGAGTCCCCCTCAAATCCTGGTGCAATTAAAAATACAAATAATGGCATTAGTATTTCAATAATAAGTACTAAAAAAAATAATCCCAAAATAAGTAGATTAAAAACATTATTAGCAAATTTTTCTGACTGTTTTTTTTTATTCAATAAAGATGAATAACTTGGAATAAATGCAGCATTAAATGTTCCTTCTGAAAATAATCTCCTAAATGTATTTGGAATCCTAAATGCAACAAAGAAAGCGTCAGCTAAAGGTCCTGCCCCAAGAAACACTGCTATCAATACGTCTCTGACATAACCTAATATTCTGCTTATTATTGTAAAAAAACTGAATGTGCCTGTTGACTTAATAAGGTTCATAAATCATATTAGTCATAAATTTGCTCGATTTGTATATCTAATTATCATAAATGAAAAAAACTAAAATAGACCATTACACAGATAAAGAAGCCTTGGAATTCCACAGTTTTAACAAACCTGGAAAAATTGAAATAAATTCCTCCAAGCCAATGACAACCAAAAGAGATCTAGCTTTAGCCTATTCACCTGGTGTAGCAGTCCCAGTTCAGGCAATTTATGATAACCCTGAGGCAGCATATGACTACACATCCAAAGGAAATTTAGTTGCAGTAATAAGTAATGGTTCTGCAATTTTAGGTATGGGTAATCTAGGAGCCTTAGCTTCAAAACCTGTAATGGAGGGAAAAGCAGTTTT
>Ga0209711_10004431_pt1 | contig 11347 bp, 7 predicted proteins | sample ArcticOcean_MG_C_7_FD_187441 | JGI IMG/M metagenome (GOLD analysis project Ga0209711, IMG submission 187441) | Marine microbial communities from western Arctic Ocean - ArcticOcean_MG_CB11_88 (SPAdes) (version 2) | ecosystem: Environmental > Aquatic > Marine > Oceanic | place: Arctic Ocean... | reverse complement strand
AGCAACTAGAGCACATCAACAAGCCCAGGAAAATTATTTTATTAAGCAAAAGCAAAATATTGCTAAAATGACTGAAGTCACAGCTTCACTCCAAAAGCAAGGTCTAGAACTCAAAGGATTAAAAGAATTGACACAAAAATTTATGATTTATGCACCTGAAGATGGCATGCTCATCTATTATAAAGATTCTGAAGGTACAGTAAAAATTGGTTCTCAAATTGGTGCATGGAACCCTATCGTAGCCACCCTTCCGGACTTGTCCGTCATGTTGTCCCAAACCTACGTCAATGAAGTAGATATACGTAAAATCAAAAAAAGTCAACTGGTTGAAATCGGTTTGGATGCCTTTCCCGAAAAAAGCATAGAAGGAAAAGTTATCAAAGTAGCCAATGTGGGAGAGCAAAGACCCAACTCTGATGCGAAAGTATTTAAAGTAAGTGTGGAACTACTAGGCACTGATGAATTGATCAAGCCGTCCATGACTACCTCTAATAAAATCATTACGCAAACCCATCAAGATGCCTTATTCATACCGCTTGAATGTCTATATAACTATCAAGACTCGATCACCTACGTCTACCAAAAAAATGGCATTAATGTCATAAAAAAGGAAGTCACTATCGGAGAAACCAATAGTGATGAAGTCATCATTCTTGAGGGTTTGGCCTTCGGAGATGAAGTGTATTTAAGTAAAATTAAAGAAGCCGAAGATCAAGACATCATTCGCTTATCTGAATCAAAAACAGAAGTATCAGCACAGCTAGGTTTAAATTCACCATCAAAAACTTTTTGATCATGAAGCCTCCCATGGAAAATAATTTTCCCGACAAAGAACGCTTGATCGCCAATCTCACTATTGCTTTTGAAGCGGTACTTTCTAATCGTGTTCGATCCATATTAACGGGCTTAGGTATTATTTTTGGGGTAGCGGCAGTAATTGCCATGCTTGCTATTGGTAATGGTGCTCAAAAAGAGATTATTGACCAAATAAAACTAGTGGGTCTGAACAATATCGTGATCAAACCTATCATTGAACAAACAGAAGAACAAATTTCTTCGGATGATCCTTTCAATAAAGAAAAAAATAAATACTCTCCTGGACTCACATTAAAAGATAAAAACGCTATCGCTAAAATGCTCCCTAACATTCAGGCCATAAGTCCAGAAATTGTAATGGATACCTATATTATGAATAAGGGCATTCGGAGGTCGGCCAAACTCGTAGGCGTGGAACCCCCCTATTTCAAACTCTTCAATTTTGAACTTGAAGAAGGAACTATGTTCAACGAGCAAAATTTAATTCATGGAATGCCCGTCTGTATCATTGGTAAATCTATAAAAGCAAAATTTTTCCCTTCAGAAAACCCCATAGGTAAAAAGCTAAAATGTGGTAACCAATGGCTCACCGTAATGGGGGTTCTCGAGCAAAGAATTATTTCTGAAAATAGTATCAAGCGATTGGGTATACGAGATTATAATATGGACGTATATGTACCACTTAAAACTGTATTGATCAGATATGAAAACAGAGATCTCATCACCAAATCAATGATCAAAAAGGCAGATAAAGACAATACCACCACTACCAATTATCACCAGCTGGATCGCTTGGTACTTCAAGTAGCAGAAACAGAAAAATTATCTGCTACTGCCGACATCATAGCTCGGATGTTGGCACGAAAACATTTTGACGTGGTAGATTATGAGATCGAAATTCCAGAGTTATTGCTCAAGCAACAACAACGTACCAATGATGTTTTTAATTATGTTTTAGGAGCCATAGCAGGCATCTCTCTACTGGTAGGTGGAATTGGCATCATGAACATCATGCTCGCTTCCGTATTGGAACGGATCAAAGAGATCGGACTGAGACTATCCATTGGAGCAAAAAAAACAGATATTGTTTTTCAATTTATGTTTGAGGCCATCATGATCAGTGCCACAGGAGGTATTATTGGTATTTTTACAGGTGTTCTGATGGCCTATGGAGTAAGTGCCTTTGCTAGCATTCCCACCATCATCTCCTTTGGCTCCATTGTAATATCCTTTGGTGTCGCCACATTGATTGGTCTAATTTTCGGTATTACACCTGCCAGAAAAGCGGCCCAACAAAACCCTATAACCTCGTTGAGATATGAATAAATATCTGGTCACATTATGGATTACTTTTGGATGGATATCCTCTTATGGGCAAATCAATTACTCACTAGAGGACATCATTCAGAAGGTCAAAGCACAATCTACCCGATCTAAAGAAGCCGAAACGAGGAAAGAAAATAGGTACTGGCAATATAAATATTATCAATCCAATTATAATCCTCAGCTTAGACTACAAGGTAATTCTCCTGGTTATAATAGAGACTTTAACCAAAATCGCTTGGACGATGGCACCATAGTATTCCAAGAGCAAGAACAAACTTTTACCTATGCCAATCTCAGTCTTCAACAACCGTTGGCTATTTCGGGAGGACAAGTATCCATCAATTCTGATGTTTACCGATGGAAAAATATCCCACAAAATTCGCGCTCATGGAATAGTACATTGATCAATATTAAGATTGATCAACCCATCATCGGATTCAACCCGTTAAAATGGGACAAAATGACTGAACCCCTGAGATATGAAGAATCTAAGCGTGCCTACGTAGAAGAAATGGAATATATTTCCAGTTTAACAGTGGACCTATTTTTTGACTATCTCGATGCGCAAATTGGATATGATATTGCCAGCTTCAATCTGGTCCGAAATGACACAATTTATAATATAGAAAAAGGCAGATATAATATTGGAACTACCTCTCGAGACAAACTACTACAAGTAGAGCTTCAACTCCTCAGATCTCAGCAACAATTGACACAGGCCAAGCTGGATTTACAATCTTCTGAATTGGAAATCAAAACATTCATTGGTATTGATGAAGCCTTCGATCTCATCACCCCTAACCAAATACCTGATTTAAAAGTTAACATAGATGAAGCAATCAATTATGCCTCTGCCAATAGATCTGACTTTATCGCATTTGAACGACGTCAATTGGAAGCAGATAGACAAATTGCTAAAGCCAAAAACGATCGCTACCGACTCGACATGACAGCCTCTTATGGCCTGACGGGAACGGGTCAAAATCTAGGGAATTCCTTTCAGGAACCGAATAATCAGCAAAGACTCAACATCCAGTTCAATATCCCCATCATAGATTGGGGTCGAAATAAAGCCAGCATGAAAACTGCCTTGGCCAATAAAAAATTAGAATCTTATGTAATTACCCAAGATCAGCGGAGTTTTCTTCAAGAAATAACCACACTTGTCGCCCAATTTGAGGTATTGAAATCACAAATAGAAATTTCTGAAAAATCTGATTTAGTGGCACAAGAAAGATACAATGTTTCTCAAAATCAATACTTAATTGGTAAAATAGACATCACCAATCTAAATATTGCGCTCACTGAAAAAGACGAAGCCAAGCGGAGCTATTTAGCCGCACTTCGAAGTTATTGGAAAGCTTACTTCGATTTGAGAAGATTAACACTTTATGATTTTTCTCATGATGAATTGCTCTATCAGGAAGATTAAGGATCTTCTGATGGAATTGTTTAAACTCCTGTCATACTTTCTCATTAACTTTGCGCAGCTCAATTTCTAAAATATGTCTTTAGCCAAAGAACTTAATAAGCAAGGCAACTTATTATTCAAATACAGAGGAACCCTTCCTTTGATCATCTTATCGGTAGCCTTGCTGGTTTTTGTTTTGAAGCTGCAGGCACCTAACGCCTTTGTCACTTACCATTATTATGCCTTTGGTTGCTTAGCCGTGGCTTTATTTGGCCAATTCATCCGATTAATCACAGTAGGGTATACTGCAGATCTAACTTCGGGTAGAAATACAGAAGGACAACTGGCCAATGTGCTAAATACGAAGGGCATTTACTCCATTGTAAGACATCCCCTCTATTTAGGTAATTTCTTCATGTGGCTGGGCCTCTGCCTGCTCACACAAGACCTGTGGTTTACGATCGCCTTTATTTTGATTTATTGGGTGTACTATGAACGTATCATGTTTGCAGAAGAAGCGTTTTTGATTAATAAATTCGGAGATACCTACCTTGAATGGGCCTCATCAAGACCTGCTTTTTGGCCGAATTTCAACATTTGGAAATCCTCAACCTCCAACTTTAATTGGAAAAAAATACTACTCAATGAAAAAAATGGCATTACCGCCCTTTTTTCATTATTCTGGTTATTTAATTTCATTGAAATAGGGATCACCTCTGGAAGTTGGTCTCTCAAACCTAACCTTTGGTTGTATTCAATGGTGGTAAGTATGATTTATTATATCCTGATGAAGGTCCTCATGAAGTTGCGACTTATTTGAAAAGATGTTTATAATTTTCTTATTTTATACATCCCTTTGATATAGTTCCAAGTCATTTTGAATTTAGATCCTGATTTATTGCGCGCCATTTCCATGGCATCCCAAAGTTCCTCCGGAATTTGATCTAATTGATTAAATTCTCCGGCTCCTTTGAGCCACTCTCCTCCATCGATAGTCACCACTTCTCCATTGACATATGCAGAAAAATTTGATATCAGATACGCTGCTAAATTGGCCAACTCTTGATGCTCTCCTACCCTTCCTACAGGTACCTTTAGCGCTGGGTCATACTTCTCTCTTAATTTACCAGGCATCAATCTACTCCATGCTCCCTCAGTAGGAAAAGGACCAGGAGCTATCGCATTACTTCTAATGCCATACTTGGCCCATTCTACTGCCAAAGATCTGGTCATGGCCAAAATCCCTGCTTTAGCTGCTGCACTAGGGACCACATAGCCTGACCCTGTCCATGCGTACGTAGTTACGATATTTAAAATGGTTCCGATTTTCTTTTTCGCTATCCAATCCTTACCCATGCACAATGTAAAATTATAACTGCCTTTAAGTACTATGTCTACCACCGTATCAAAAGCCCTATGTGATAATCTTTCTGTAGGACTCACAAAATTTCCTGCCGCATTGTTTAAAAGAACATCAATAGGCCCCAGCGTTTCCTGGGTCGTTTTAATGACTTGTTCAACTTGATCATAATCCCTTACATCACAAGCCAGTGGTAACACTTTATTTCCACTCAGCTCATGGATTTCCTGTGCTGTTTTTTCTAGTACCTCTATTTTTCGACTGCAAATCATGACACTTGCTCCCAATTTAGAAAAATAAGTGGCCATTGATTTACCTAATCCGGTACCTCCTCCTGTGACAATTATTACCTTTCCTTTAAAGACGTCATCTTTAAACATTCCCTCCGAGTAATTCATATGTAGTCTGTTAAATAATATTTTTAAGTAATTTAAAATATTTATGCAGAAATGTGAATAATAAATGAATCAATAAAAATGTTTTAAATTGAGATTGTTCTTGTCACCTAATCCATTTTTTTTTAAAAATTAGTTATGAAAAATTTTATTCAATTCCTGATGACTGTCCTCATTTTTTGGGTAGGATTCAACTCAACTTATGCCCAAGCAAAACTGACTGTGGAAGAACTACTTGCCAAGTCTATCGAATTCCATGATCCGGAACATCAATGGAATCAGTTTAAATCTATCCTCAATTTTGATGAGCAGCGGCCTGAAAAGGCAGTTCGAAAAACCCAGGTACACATCGATAATTCGACAGGCTATTTCAAACTGAATCGCGGAGATGAGGAAATCAGTGGTATGTCTCTAGATTCATGCTTTATTATAAAAGGGTCTGTTAGCTGCCAGCGAGCGGAGATGATGAGGGATTATTATCTATACCTATGGGGACTACCTATGAAGCTCAAGGATGCCAATACCCCATTACAGCCTACCGTAAATACTGAAACCATAAAAGGCATTGATTACTTCACGATTCAAGTGAATTATCCAAAAGATACCTGGACCTTCTTTTTAAATAAAGAGGATTACAGCTTACAAGCCTATCGGTTCATCAAGCCAGATAAAAGTGGTGAATTGATTGAGTTAGCGGATCTTGTCAGCGTTGGAGCTATGAGAATTCCTAAAACCAGAAAATGGTTTACTCTACCCCAAAACAACTATATCGCCACTGATATTTTAATGACCAGTGAAGGTTACTAAAGCATGTAAAAAAATGGAAATCCTCCTTTAAAAACCACAGATCAAATCAAAAAGATTAAACCAGCAAAGCCCAAAACGGACTATGAAATTATTTTATTGATCTCTAAATAATAAAATCTATAAAGATTTAGCGCCAGTTGATTAGATTTATTTAGGTCAAACGTCTATGCGGATCTTCATATTGGAAGCATTTGATTTAGCATGAAAAATTCACAGAGCCCACCCTATTATGACGTTTCAGTAGAAACTAAAGGATTACATTTATTTTAAAGACATACTATCCCTAAGTCAGCCTTATTTCAATCAATTTCACCTCAGAAAGGAGATGTCGGTTACCGCACATATGGGCTTGGTCTCTTCTGATCTAAATAACATATATAGATCATGCATCCCCTCAAATTCAGACACATCAAATTTTAAATCTGAGGGGCCTACATCTAGAAGACCTTGCTCAATATTCAGAGACTGAATTATAGCGCCTCCCACACTATCCATTCTCAACTCCAAAATACCACCATTCATATATTGAGGATGTTGCATTATGGTGACATTCACTTCGCTGATACTCTTAAAATCAATATCTTCATAAACATAATGTGATTCAGCTTCACCAATAACCAATGAAAACTCCTCATCCAGTCCAGGAATCATATCTGGCTCAATATCCATAATTCGCGTTCTGAGTCCATCATCAAAGTTTACCGCAGATATGATTGGTTTTCTCAAGACCAATGTTTGCTGCTGGGTCAAAGGACCTATCATTTCCCCTCCTTTATCCGTATATGAGGCCGTAAAGACATAAACTCCTTGGCTTTCCTTCTTCATATGTTCTCGAAAAGTATATTTCCCAGAAGTAGGAAGATTATTAACTATATCTTGTCGACCCAATGAAAGAATATAATCAACTATTGAACCTGCCTCACTATCGACTAATGCCGGATGAGCTGCCATGGCAACCTCTCCCCAAACACCCGAACCGCCATTTTGAATCTTATTAATCAAATATTTTTTCGCCGATGAATCCATTTGATACTTTTTCGAAATCGCATAAAAAGAGGGGCCGATGGACTTTTTTTCTTCTTGATGGCATGAATTACAATCTGAATTTTCGATTAAAAATCTACCCATACCTAGCTGGCTCAATGCTCCATGTTCCATAGCAATCACATTCCTGTCTAATCCTTCCTGAAGATAATCAATAGTAGTAACTACCTCATCTTCCGTAATTCCTAATCCCAAAATACCATCTTCATCATCACTCACAGATATTTGGTAGTTCAGTACACTGTTATCCCAATAAAAACTGCTATTCCCATTGATATCAATGCTCAACTTAGGTAAGGCATTACCCACTTTCAGTTTAATACTTGAACTTCCAAAAGCACCCTCTTTATCTTTAACTCCTAAAGACACGGTAAAGACACCAGGTTGGTCAAAGGTATAAGAGGTTTCTTTTTCTGTTGAAATAATCTGATCTTCCAAACGCCATTCATAAGTGAGACTATCCTCGTCAAGGTCATACGACTCTACCGCGGAAAGGGTTACATGAAAAGGTGATTTTCCATATTCCAAAGGAGTCTGAATTTTTGCTAAGGGTTTTCTATTAGACCTATTATATGATAGGTGCAATAACCTTGCATCAGGATTTTGCTCAAACCAGACCGATCCATATTCGAGTACATACAAATCTCCCTCTGGGCCAAAGGCCATATCGATTGGATTACTGAATTCTTTCTCCGACAGAAAACGCTCCATCCGGACATAATTCCCTTCCTCATCTAAGGTCACAGACATCATCCATCCCCGCATCCATTCATAAATAAATAATTTACCATCATAATATTTGGGAAATTTACTTTCGGTATCTGGATAATCATCTTGATAATACGTAGGCCCTGCCATAGCGGTTCGACCCCCATTACCAAGTAATGGAAATTCTGTGGAATTATCATATGAATACCAAAAAAAAGCTGGTTGAGCTGGAGGTAATGTTTTTTCTCCCGTGTTGTACCTGGAATCATTGATGGGTTTTAAAGGATCAAAAATATTTCCTGATTTTTGAGTTCCCCAATCATAATCATGGTAAGGCAGATTGTTTCCAACAAATAAGGGCCATCCGAAGTTGCCTGCGACACGGGCTTGATTGATCTCATCATGACCACGGGGCCCTCTGTTGACATCTGATTCATTCGCATCGGGTCCTACATCCCCCCAATACAAAAAACCTCTATGATTATCAAATGCCATCCTGTACGGGTTTCTACATCCCATCACATAAATCTCAGGTCTACCTTGGCTCCCGTCTTGCGGAAATAAATTACCCTCAGGAATACTGTATCCCTCCTGCTCTACTTTTATTCTCAATATTTTACCTCTTAAATCATCCGTATTTGCGGATGATTTTCTAGCATCCCATGGGGATCTTCCGAGTCGATCGTCTAATGGTGCATATCCATCTGATGCAAAAGGATTAGTATTGTCCCCAAGCGCTATGTAAAGCATCTGATCTGGACCAAACTCCAAAGAACCGGCTGCATGACAGCATTCCAACCTTTGCGTAGGAATGGCAAGCAATATTTGCTCAGATTTTATATCGATTGAACGGTAATCAGCATCCATAGTAAATGAAGAAATTATTTGCATAGAATCTACTAGATGAGATCTGAAAAAGTAGATTCGTTTATTTTCCTCCACCTTTGGATCTAATGCAAGACCCAATAGACCATCTTCAAAATCAGTACACACCTCGAATTTATGTAGGAGACTGGTTTGCTTGGAAAACCGATCATATAACATGACCTCACCATGTCTTTGAATAAAAATAACATTGCCATTGGGCAATACCTCAAGCTCCATAGGTTCATTTAAATTCTCATCTAATACCTCGATATCGAATCGGTTTTCTTCTGGTACGGTATTAGATTTCCTATAATCTATCCTTTGCATTGGACCTGCGGCATACTGAATACCCCCCCATACATGTTCAATAAAAAGGGGTTCAATATAACTCTCCTCTGTGTGTCCCAAACCGGTATACCACATACGACCTCCATCAAAATCCCTGTACCAACTGATGGGATGATTGGGCCCATTTTTGCCTCCCTGGTAAGTTGCTTCGTTGACTTCCATCAATACATTGATATCCGGATGGATAGCTCTATAATTGTACCATTCATCGGTATGAACCCAATTTTGGGATAAATGATGCGTCGAAAGATGATCCCTATTTAACACATTAATGGTCGCTTCTGCCGGCTCAGGATGACTCTCAAAATAAGCACCTACCAATTGATTGTAGTAGGGCCATTTATATTCCGTATCTGTTGCCGAATGAATTCCGACAAATCCTCCTCCCGCTTGGATAAACCGCTGTAATTCTAATTGCTGAGCCACATCTAAGATATCTCCGGTCGTATTTAGAAAAACGATCACATTAACGTCTGCCAATATCTTTTCATTGAATACCTCAGCCTCTTCTGAAAACAGCACCTCAAACCCATTTTGATCCGCTAAATTTTGAAGCATTTTTTGTCCCTCCTCGATAGAACTATGCCTAAAGCCCTCTGTTTTTGAAAAAACCAACAGCTTCAGATAATCATTTTGATCCTCTTTTATCAAAAAAAACCATAAGCCTGATATTGTAGCTAGTAATCCAAAAAACCATCCTATTTTATTTTTAATACCCTTCATTTGAATGCTAAAACAATTAACAACCCTTTACTCTAATTATTGTGTTTAATGTACACAAAGTATTCGACCTACTAAAAAAATCAAAAGATTTTATTAAAAAAAAAGATTCTTTCATGTCTCAAGGTGCAATTTCGAAGAAGATCAGTTTATAAAGAGGACATATTGTATTTTTGACTATGCGAATCGCCTCACTATCAGAAATTAAAAAAGAACTCAAAGAAAAAACCAATCATGAACTTACCCAACTGGTTCTTAAATTAACCAAACACAAAGTTGAAAATAAAGAACTATTGGCCTATGTGCTTTTTGAATCAGCAGATGAAAATCAGTTCATATCAAAAATTGAATCAGAAATAGACCTGCAATTTGCCCATATCAATATTAAAAGTAATTACATCATCAATAAAAACATTCGAAAAATTCAAAGATATATTGTAAAACAGATTCGTTTCTCAAAACAAAAAGAAACAGAAATAGCCCTGCGTATTCATTTTTGTAAAAACCTTGTCGACATCCAATCAAAATACGATATCAATAATACCCGCCATCAAATGCTGATGCGTCAAATTGAACTTATCAGAAAAGCTTTAGCGTATCTGCATGAAGATTTACAATTTGACTATGAGCTAGAGTTAACTGAACTATTGGAGCAAGTAGCCCAATAAAAAAAATGCTTGTCAAGGTAACTTTTTATATTTTCGCACGTAAAAGGAAGTATTCCTAACGAAAAACTTTACAAACCAGAGTATTATATCTATCTCAAGATACTCCCAAACATCACAAAAAGTATTTCATTTATACCAAAATATAGATAAATACAGTACCCAACGCTAGTTTTAAATTTTTGACTGTCGTGCAACTTTTTATACCTAATCTACATCATTGAGCTACTTATGATTGACAAATTTTTCTCTACATTAACCTTAATTTTTTTTTATTCTGGTATTTTTATATTGGGATTATTTTCGGTTACCGCCCAGCATAACATCAGCGGACAGATCACAGATAATACTCAAAACCCCCTCCCTTTTGCTTATATCATCCTATATGAAAAGGGAAGTGAGGACCTTCCAAAAGGAGTGATCTCTGACGATAAGGGTACCTATTCTTTTGAACAAATTGCCAACGGAATCTATCACATTGAAGTCTCTATGTTAGGTTTTAAACTCAATACATCAGACACTTTTACCTTGCCAAAGAATGCTATTTTTAATTTTACTTTGGAAGAGGATACCCAGACATTAAACGCAGTAGTGGTGAAAAGTAAGCGGCCTGTGATCAGGCAAACTGCAGAAAAGTTAATTGTAGATTTAGAAAATTCTGAGATGATTAATACCAGTTTAAAAGATGTCATGCGTAAAATACCTGGTGTTTTGGTTACCAATAACGGAATTTCAATAGCAGGAAACAGAGGCGTAAGAATCCTTATTAATGGGAAATCTACTGACTATATGGATATTCAAACACTCCTGCGTGATCTTCCTGCAGACAACATTTCTAAAATTGAAGTGATAGAACAACCCGGTGCAGAATATGAAGCCT
>Ga0209711_10004417_pt1 | contig 11371 bp, 13 predicted proteins | sample ArcticOcean_MG_C_7_FD_187441 | JGI IMG/M metagenome (GOLD analysis project Ga0209711, IMG submission 187441) | Marine microbial communities from western Arctic Ocean - ArcticOcean_MG_CB11_88 (SPAdes) (version 2) | ecosystem: Environmental > Aquatic > Marine > Oceanic | place: Arctic Ocean... | reverse complement strand
GGCAATTTTAAGGGTACTGTTTATTACTTCTGAAATTTTAGCCCTATCGATGTCTTTTTGATAGGCATTAAACAAACGCACGTTATAGCTCAGTACAGAGATGGTGTTCTCACTAGAAGAGCGCTGCTCATTAGGAGGGAACTTATAAAATGGATTAAAAAATAAATACGCTGCTACCAGCATCACTGCAGATACTATAAATTGTTTTTTTAACTTAACTAACCAGTACACACCAAACAAAAAAGTAAGCACTATAAGTGGTGATACGCCAAGACTTAGCAACGATAAACTCGAGAATTGTTTTGGAGGAAGGTAGGGCAAGATAAAAGATACCAAAAGCAATACGGCTACAATACTATTGCACCAAAATAATATCTTCCCGAAAAATGATAGCTTTTTCAAAATTGTGTATGTTATTTATCTCCAGCTTTAAATAAAAAATCCTTCTCTTGTTTGGTTAAACTTTCATACCCACTTTTACCTATTTTATCTAAGATGCCATCTATTTTTATTTGACGCTCATCTTTAAGTGAAGTTGTTTTTTTCTTGGAGGTGTTTTTTGGTGTTTTATGCACTTTTCTAAAAGGAGTGTTTTTTCTTGTCTTAAACAAATTGGCTAGGCTAGCTACTATTTTTTCAAACCAAAGGCCAATGTCATTCCCTTTTGCTAATTGTACTGCGTATAGATAACCAAAAACGGCTCCACCTATATGAGAGAGCATACCTCCTGGATTGGTACCAGAGCCTAACCTAAATAAATCTAATAAAAATAGTCCTACAGCAAGTTGCCATAGTTTAATAGTAACCATAAAAAACCGAAATGAAATATTAGGAGAGTACGTAGCGGCAAAAACCATCAGTGCAGATACAGATGCAGAAGCTCCTAAGAGATATCCTGCCTTGCTTTGAAACACTGGAAACACATTATAGGCCGTCACAAACAAAAGCCCGCCATATAGTGCTCCCAATAGATATACCGTTAGAAAGCGTTTCTCGCTAAAGAGATTTAATATAAATTTAGAAAAGAAGTTTAACCATATCATGTTAAACAAAATATGCATAAAACCGCCATGTAAGAAGCTATAGGTAAGTAAAGACCAAGGTTGTTTTAAAACCTCAATAGGCTCTTCTGGCAATACAAACCACTGCATTAACACTTCACTTGAGGTGTTAAATAAAAATGACGCAATAAAAAACAACAAGAAAATCGCGATGTTGATCACAATCAATTTGTTTGCAATGTTTAATGTTTTAAATTTATATAGTACGTTTTGTCCTTGCATAGGTTAATCCCAACGGGTATGATTTAAATCGTTTTTCTTCCAGTAATAGGCCATGACAAAACCAAATAAAGCCCCGCCAATGTGCGCCCAATTTGCAATGTTTTCTCCAAACAAAGAAAAACCTGTTAGACCAGAAAATAAATCCATTAGTAATAATCCTGGTATAAAATATTTCGCCTTAATAGGAAATGGTAAAAATAGTAACATAAGCCCAGTGTTTGGAAACATAAGCCCAAAGGCAACCAGTATTCCGTACAAAGCCCCAGAGGCACCTACCGCTGGTGTGTTAAATTCTATAAACAATCGCTCTATGGTTTGCAGAGGGACCGAATTTAAAATAGCGGTATTGTATTGTCCAGAAGTCATAATTGCATTGATATCTTCTTGAGATACTCCTGCGCTAAGTAAAGCATCCATTGCACTATGTACTTGGAAATACCCTACCAAAGAGTGAATAAAAGCGGCACCTAAACCAGCCGAAAAGTAAAAAAATAAAAACTTTTTTTGCCCCCAACGCTCCTCCAAAGGAGCTCCAAACATATACAGACCAAACATATTAAAGAAAATATGCATAAGGCCATTTCTGTCATGCATAAATAGATGGGTAATGGGTTGCCAGATTTGAAAATCAGGATGTTCAAAATAATACAAAGAAAACAATCGATATGCAACATCCCCTATAAACACAGAACCTGCATATACAATGACATTGATGATAATTAATATTTTAACAGTATCTGTTATTCTTCCCATATAGTGGCCTTTATAAAAGGATAAAATCTTTCTTATTTATATAAATTTTTTGTCCAAATCATTTGCATCTAGCGTGATTATAACCGCCTGGTTTGAAGGAGAAATACTTGGCTCTTTGCACATAAACAATTGGTTTACTAGATGTTCTCTTTCTTTAGAGTTTAAGGCTACGCCGGTTTTGATGGCCATACTTTTTGCCATAGAGCGCACCAACAAATCATTTTGGCTAAATCCAGCATCAGGAACCTCATCGATAATGTCTTGGATTAATTGCTCTAAAACCATACTGGCTTGGCTTTCCACCAAAGCTGCAGGAATACCTGTTATAGACAAAGTATCCTCTCCAAAAGCGCCAAAAACAAAGCCAGTGTTTTCTAATTGTTCTTGAATTTTTTGAAGCACCTGCATATCTGGAATAGAAAAAGGAAGCTCTAAAGGAAATAATAGTTGCTGGCTCACGCCCTGATGCACTGTAATGTTTTTTAATAACTCTTCATACAATATACGTTGGTGGGCCAGATGTTGATGTATAACCATCATACCACTTTTTATAGGGCTAATAATATATTTGTTTTGTAGTTGAAATGTAAGCTGAGCACTCACAGGGCTTTGCTCCTCAAAAAGTGACCCTGTTACTTGTTCACTTTCAAAGGTGAGGTGTGTTTCTGGTGAATAAGAACCATCGGTAGCTTGGGTATCATTTAACCCTACGTATAAAGAATCCCAATGAGCTGTATCTTTATCTCTTTTGTAAGGAAAATCAATATTTTTTTGTTTTGGACTTGCGCTAAAAGGATTGAAGTCTCTATCTACATCAATGGTTGGAGACACAGGTGGCTTATTGCTATAATCATAAGGGGTGTCTAGGCTACTCTCTCTGTTAAAATCTAACACGGGAGCAATACTAAATTGTCCTAAACTATGCTTTATCGTTGCTCTAACCATAGCATAAAGCGCATGTTCATCATCAAATTTTATTTCGGTTTTGGTAGGGTGTATATTAATATCTATAGACTTTGGATCTACCTCAAGAAATAGAAAATAACCAGGATGTAGAGCTGGTTTTATTAACCCTTCAAAGGCAGCGTTAACAGCGTGGTTAAGATAGGGGCTTTTAATAAAGCGATCATTCACAAAAAAGAACTGTTGTCCTCTACTCTTTTTGGCAAAATCTGGTTTTAAAACAAAGCCATCAATTTTTAATATATCTGTAGTTTCTGCAACAGGAACTAATTTTTCATTTGTTTTAGAACCAAAAATATTTACAATTCGTTGTCTTACATTACTGGTTGGTAAATTAAAAACAAGGTCCTCATTGTGGGTCATGGTAAATGCAATACCCGGGTGGGCAAGTGCTACACGATGAAACTCATCTATGATATGACGGGTTTCTACAGGGTTAGATTTTAAAAAATTACGCCTTGCTGGTATATTAAAAAATAAATTCTTAACAGCAATGGTTGTACCCTCTGGAACTACAGCTTGTTCTTGGCCCACTACTTTGTTACCCTCAACATTAATCTTGGTGCCAATTTGCTGATCATGTTGTTTTGTTTTTAAAGAAACATGTGCAATGGCGGCAATAGAGGCCAAGGCTTCTCCCCTAAACCCTTTGGTGTTTAGTTTAAATAAATCTTCAGCGATTTTAATTTTTGAAGTTGCATGACGCTCAAAACTCAATAGAGCATCTGCAGGACTCATTCCTGTACCATTGTCTGTGACCTGAATTAGAGTTTTCCCTGCATCTTTAAGAACTAGCGTTATAACCGTAGATTTTGCGTCTATAGCATTCTCTAGCAGCTCTTTAACTACAGAAGCGGGTCTTTGAACAACTTCTCCTGCAGCAATTTGATTTGCAACGTGGTCTGGTAATAATTGTATAATATCTGGCATTAGCTAGAGAAAATTGATAGGTCAAAATCAATAATATATAAGAATATAAATATCAACACAGCCATTACTATTAATACTGTTTTATTAAAGGCTGTATTATTACGGTTACGGTTGTGAACCCTTGCATTTTGCCACTGCCCGGCATAGTCATTTTCATTGAAGGTATCTGCGTAGGCATCAAACTTTGTGGTTTGCTTTGTGTCTTCGACCCCTTGTTTGCCTTTGTAGTAACGTGGGGTATAGTTAAATCGGTTGTTTGACTTTAACTTTTTTATAATGGTAAATTTTATAGGCCCCATACTTGCGTGCAATTACATCAAAGATACCTAAAAATAGAGTTTTGTTGTAGCCCAAAAGCTGACAATTTTTTAACACTATAAAATGTAGTGAAATCTAGTAGAAATAGTACTAAAGGTCTTTAAAAAAATGTTTTAAAACCTATTTACAACACCCATTAAAAGGAAGCATCTTTACGCAACTGAGCCATTTTTATTGCAGCTATAGCAGCCTCTACTCCTTTGTTACCGTGCGCCCCACCACTTCTATCGATGGCTTGTTGCATGGTGTGGTCTGTTAAAACACAAAATATAACTGGTATATCACCTTGGATGTTTAGATCTTTGATGCCCTGAGAAACACCTTGGCAAACAAAATCAAAATGCTTTGTTTGGCCTTCAACAACACTCCCTATAGCTATTACTGCATCTAGCATATCATAGCTTTGTGTCATTTTTTTACATCCGTAAATCAGTTCAAAGCTTCCTGGCACATCCCACCGAACAATGTTCTCCTTTATACCTCCACAGTCTAATATAGCGTCAAAGGCACCTTGAAACATCCCACTGGTTACCTTAGGATTCCATTGAGAAACAACAATCCCAAACCGAAAATTTTTCGCATTTGGGATTGTTGCTTTATCGTATGAAGATAGATTTGTATTTTTTGTTGCCATATAGTATATCCACCAAGGTAGATTAATTTATTGCATTGCTTTTGCTTTGCTTAAATACGTTTTGGCTTTTACAGCCTCGGTAGCTTTAGGATATAATTCTGTGATGCTTGTAAAATGAGCTACTGCTTTTACAGTATTTCCAGTTTCTAGAGCCACAATACCTGCTTTTAACAAAAACCGAGGTGTTGTAAACTCATTATCCTGCATACTTGCAGCACTTTGGTAATACTCAAGAGCTTTATCCATTTGGTTTAACTGTACAAAAGCATCTGCGATAGCGCCTTTAGCTAAAGGTCCTAGCATTGCATCATCGCTACTAAAAGCATCTAGATATGTAATAGCGTTTTTGTAGTCATTGATATTAAGGTAAGCTACTCCTGCATAATAGTTTGATACGTTGGCTGCTTTTGTGCCACCATAGTTTTCTATGATATCTAAGAAACCGTATTTACTATTTCCTCCATTAAGGGCAAGGTTGTATAAAGAATCGCTTGCAACAGGCGCTGTTAGTGCTTGGTCAAAGTACTCTTGTGCTTGGTACATCTCGCTCATAGCCTCTTTCTCTTTAGGTTCTTGTATAACATTTACAAAACCTAAATATGCCAATACAGTAAGTGCAATAGCACCTACGGCTATTAAAATAACTTTTTGGTTTTTCTCAACCCACTCTTCAGTTTTGTTAGCGGTTTCATCTAAGGTATTAAACACCTCAGCTGTTGTACTTTCTCCTTCTAAAAGCTCAGAATCATTTACTGCTTCTGACTTTGATTTTATTTTTCCGCCTCGTTTTTTGTACGTTGCCATAGATTGATTTTTTGTGTACCGCAAAAATAAAATTTTTATCAGAATATAAAAGCTAAAAGATTTGTTATTTTTCAATAATTTGCAGAAAGAAAAACAAGTCCAAAATACACACCTATTTTACTGTTAAATAGTCTGTAAACATCATATTACAATGCAATTAGAGCAACTTTCTTTACTTAACTATAAAAACTTTGAATCGCAGTCTTTCTCCTTCGATGCAAAGATAAATTGCTTTGTTGGGCAAAATGGAGTAGGAAAAACCAACGTATTAGACGCTATTTATCACCTATCCTTCGGAAAGAGCTATTTTAATCCCATTACGGGACAAAATATGCGCCATGGTACAGATTTCTTTGTTGTTGAAGGGAGTTATATAAAAAATGATAGACCTGAAAAAATCAACGTGAGTGCCAAACGTGGCAGTAAAAAAATATTAAAACGCAACGCTAAGGTCTATGAAAAATTTAGTGAGCATATTGGTTTTCTGCCCCTTGTAATGATTTCTCCCGCAGATCGAGATTTGATTGTGGAAGGTAGTGACACGAGAAGAAAATTTATAGACGGTGTGATTTCTCAGGCAGATTCATCCTACCTGCAGCATTTAATTAACTATAACAAAGTGCTCCTGCAGCGTAATTCTTTGCTAAAATATTTTGCTGCAAACCAGACGCACAATCAAGACACACTAGATATTTATGATGAGCAACTCACACAATATGGGACTGCTATATTTGAAAAAAGAGCTGCATTTCTAGAAGAATTTCTACCTATATTTTTGGCCCGCCACAAAGTAATTAGCAATAGTGCAGAAGAAGTCTCTCTTATATACAAAAGCCAACTAGAAGACGCCACACTACTAAGTTTGTTGAAAAACAATATCTCCAAAGATAAAATGATGCAGTATACTGGCTTTGGAATTCATAAAGATGATTTGGTTTTTGAGATAGATGGGCACCCTATTAAAAAGTTTGGTTCTCAAGGTCAACAAAAATCATTTCTAATTGCATTAAAATTAGCCCAGTTTGACTTTATAAAGAAATTAAACGGAGTAACCCCTATCCTACTTCTGGATGATATTTTTGACAAACTAGACCAACAGCGTGTTGCTCAAATAATAAAATTAGTTCATGATGACAGCTTTGGACAAATTTTTATTAGTGACACACATGCCCAAAGAACAGAAGCTGTTGTAAAAGAAATTCACAAAAGCTATATGCTTTTTAAATTATAGAAGATGAAAAAGCATGTACTTATTGGTTTGTTAGTGGTTGTATCCACAAGCTTTTTTGGCTGTCAACAAAACACCAAAGAGCTTAAAGAAAATCTTTCTGGCTATTGGGAAATTGAAAAAGTAACCACACTGGAGGGAGAAACAAAAGAATTTAAAATTAGTACCACTGTAGATTATATAACTGTAGATGGAAATTTCGGCAAACGCACCAAGGTAAGCCCGCAATTAGATGGTAGTTTTAAAAACAATGGTGCCACAGAATCTTTTACCATAGATGGATCCTCAGGTGAGCTGGTCTTGCGGTATCAAAACCCAGAGAGTATGTGGGTTGAGAAAGTAAAGGATGCTACCAAAGAAAAATTGCGTATTGTAAACAAACAAGGCAAAGAATATATTTACAAGCGATTTGAGAAATTTAATTTTTAATAAATATCAATAAATACCACTATAAATCATGGCAAAAAGAAACACAGAAGAAGCTACCATTGGTGATGTGCTAAAAGCTTTTATTGGTAAAGGAAAACTTGCAAAAGGCTTAGATAAAGTAGATGCTAAAAATGCTTGGTTAAAAGTTATGGGGCCAGGAGTTGCTAATTATACTACAGAGGTGATTTTGGAGAGAGATATTTTATATGTGCAATTAAGCTCTTCAGTGCTTAGAGAAGAACTGAGTTATGGAAGAGAAAAAATAATTCGTCTTTTAAATGAGGAATTGGGCAAAAACTTAATTGACAAAGTAGTACTTAGATAAATTTATTCGTTTAAAAATTAAAAAAAGCCGTTTATCATAATGATAAACGGCTTTTTCAATACGGTATGTTTTAGTACTAAAACATCTCTCTACCTGAGAAATGAAAGGCTCCTTCAATAGCAGCATTTTCATCACTGTCACTTCCATGTACAGCATTTTCTCCCATAGAGGCAGCATATAACTTACGGATTGTACCCTCAGCAGCATCTGCTGGATTAGTAGCTCCAATTAAGGTTCTAAAGTCTGCAACTGCATTATCTTTCTCTAAAATAGCTGCTACAACAGGACCACGTGTCATGTACTCAACCAACTCTCCATAAAATGGACGCTCGCTGTGTACTGCGTAGAATTCCTGCGCATCTTGCGAAGTCATGTGGGTTAATTTCATAGCAACGATTCTAAAACCTGCTGCATTTATTTTGTCTACAATAGCTCCAATGTTTCCTTTTTCAACACTGTCAGGCTTTAACATTGTAAAGGTTCTGTCTGTTCTCATAATTTTATTAAATTTTGTGCAAAAATAAACTTTTATGTTGCAATTTTAAACACAATAGCAAAAAAGTAACATTATTAACAATTATTTAAAATTACAGGAGTTATACTTAACTCATTTATTTTATCTGAAATGAAACACAAAAAGGCCTTTCTAAAGTATATAAATAGGTTTAAAATAACAAAATAAAATTAAAACACATTTTATTTATATATAAAGGAAAATGAAAACTGCCACCATTTATGTACTAAAAACGAATGAACTCTTAAAATTTCTGAAGTAGATATTGTTATTAATTGTATCTTCGTAGCCTATGAACACAGCTCTAACTACTCAAATAAAAGAACTCCTTTCTACACCAAAAAATTGTGTAATCATTGGGCATAAAAACCCAGACGGCGATGCTATAGGCTCTTGCCTTGGTTTAGATTTATACTTAAAATCTATAGGTCAAAAAAGTCAAGTTGTAATGCCAAATGATTTCCCTGATTTTTTAAAATGGCTCCCAAGCACCGATACTATTTTTAATTTTGAAAAACAAAACACACAAGCCCTTCAAGCTATTGAAGATGCTGATGTAATCTTTACCCTAGATTTTAATTCTTTGAGCCGTGTGGGAGAGATGCAAGCCACCTTAGAGAAAAGCGAGGCTGCCTTTGTGATGATAGATCACCATCAACAACCTGACAATTACGCCCTTATAACATACTCTGATACAAACATGGGATCTACCTGTGAGATGATATTTCATTTTATTACCGCCCTAGAAGGCCAACAAGATATTACTCCACAAATTGCTACCCTGCTGTACACAGGTATTATGACAGATACTGGCTCATTTAGGTTTCCATCTACTACAGCCGTCACTCATAGAGTAATAGCTTCTTTGATGGAACATGGAGCCAAAAATGCTGAAATTCATCAAAACGTATATGATACCAACTCTAGTTCTAGAATAAAGCTGCTAGGGGTTGCCCTAGATAATCTAGTAGTACTTGAAAAGTATCATACTGCCTATATTACCATATCCCAAAAAGAGCTTGATGACAATAATTTTAAAAAGGGAGATACAGAAGGCTTTGTAAATTATGCGCTATCTGTATTGGGTATCGTTTTTGCTATTATTTTTATTGAAAATAAGCAAGAAAATATTGTAAAGATTTCACTTAGAAGTAAAGGTGATTTTTCTGTCAATGAATTTTCTAGGACTCACTACAATGGCGGAGGACACACCAATGCTGCAGGAGGAAGAAGCCTGTTGTCTCTAAAAGATACGGTAACTCAATTTATTAGTATATTGCCCAACTACAAAGATCAATTATAGTATGATGCGTACCCTTTTTGTTTATTTCCTGCTTATTTTTATGGCAACTAGCTGTCAAAGCCCTCAAAGTAGAGCTCCTATTAAAACCACTTCTGGAAGTTTTATTGAAGCCTCTGTAGCGCGCAATAAACTTATATACAAGCAGGAGAAGGCTATCATACAGGCATTAATCAAGACAGACAGCCTGCGTAATTATATTTCAACAGAAAGTGGTTTTTGGTATACCGTCACACAAAAAGGTAGTACAACATCAACACAAAAGCCTGCCCTTGGTGATCTTATTACTTTTACCTACAACGTGAAAGACTTAGAGGGAAATGTAATAGTTTCAGCTATAGAGAACGGAATTCAGACTTATAAAGTAGATCAATCAAACCAAGATTTAATTTCTGGAATTAGAGACGGTGTAAAATTATTAAGCCCTGGAGAAAAAGCCACTTTTATATTTCCATCATACAAGGCCTACGGATACTATGGCATTGAAAAAAAATTAGGAACCAACGAACCTATTACCAGTGATATTACATTAGTATCAATAAATCAAAATCAATAAATTTAGTTCAATTATCATGAAAAGAATCTCATTAGTACTATTATTAGCATTGACAATTGGGTCATGCCAAAACAAATATCCAGATCTTCCAAACGGGGTATATGCAGAAATCATTACAAACAAAGGAACCTTTGTTGCAAAACTATACAACGAGGCTACCCCCCTTACAGTTGCCAACTTTGTATCATTAGCGCAAGGAACCAACCAAATGGTTGATGACAAACACAAAGGAAAAAAGTTTTATGACAGTGTTATATTTCACCGAGTAATCAAAGATTTTATGATTCAAGGAGGAGATCCAACTGGAACAGGCTCTGGAAACCCTGGATATAAATTCCCTGATGAAATTGTACCATCACTTGTGCACGACAGAAAAGGAATCTTATCTATGGCAAATAGTGGCCCAGCAACCAATGGTAGCCAGTTCTTTGTGACACTTAAAGAAACTCCTTGGTTAAACGGCAAGCACACCGTTTTTGGTGAGGTTGTTGAAGGCATTGAGATAGTTGACGCTATTGGTCTTGTTGATGTACAACCACAAAGCAACAAACCCTTAGAAGAAATAATGATTAAAACAGTAAACATCATTAACAAAGGAGGACAAAAAATCACCTCTTTTACAGATGCTATGACGAAGGTAGAAGATGAAAATAAAGCTAAGCAAGCAGCCATCGCAAAATATGCAGATGGTATGAAAGCAAAATTTGATGCCCTGAAACAAGATGCTCAAACACTACCATCTGGTCTTAAAGTACACTGGGATACAAAAACACAAACCCAACGTCCAGCAGAGGGCACAAAGGTACTGGTAAACTATGCAGGTTTTTTGGAAGATAACGGAATGTTATTTGATACCAATAGAGCGATTTTGGCTAGAGATTACCAAATGATCAACCCACAACGTGAAGCTCAAAATGGATACGCTCCTATTCCTATGACATGTAGTAAAGATGCGCAGTTAAATCCAGGATTTCTTGAGGCGCTCCTTATGATGTCTGTTGGTGATAAAGTTACTGCTTTTATTCCGTCATATCTTGGATATGGTGAACGCGGAGCTGGGAATGTAATTCCTCCAAACTCTGACCTAGTGTTTGAAATAGAAATTACAGCCAAACAATAATATCATTTAAAAAAACATAAAAAAGCCCGACGGATTTACCGTCGGGCTTTTTTTTATTACATCAAGTTGATACTATAATTATGTAAGTGGTATATTTTTTAATATCTCTAAAACAAATTTCCAATATTTTTGTGCGCTTGATATGCTCGCACGCTCATCTGGAGAGTGTGCTCCTTTAATGGTAGGTCCAAAACTTATCATGTCCATCTTTGGA
>Ga0209711_10004416_pt1 | contig 11376 bp, 12 predicted proteins | sample ArcticOcean_MG_C_7_FD_187441 | JGI IMG/M metagenome (GOLD analysis project Ga0209711, IMG submission 187441) | Marine microbial communities from western Arctic Ocean - ArcticOcean_MG_CB11_88 (SPAdes) (version 2) | ecosystem: Environmental > Aquatic > Marine > Oceanic | place: Arctic Ocean... | reverse complement strand
TAATATTTTCTGGAGCATTAATGCGAGAGAAATAATCATTAATTAAATTTATATTGCTTAAATTAGGTATAGAGAACTTAATGTTATCTTTTAATACAATCAGGTTGATTAAAGTTGTATTGAAGCTACTAAGCTTAGAATTTTGTATTTTATTATTATTATTAAAAGATATACCTATATTTTTTTCTAACTCTTTTATTTTTTTTGTATTAATTATGTTCAAACTATAGGCGTTTTTAATTTCTGATGAGTATTGTTTATTTAAAACAATTTGATCATTTATAAAATTATTTATCGAATCTAATTTTTTATCATAATCATGTGTCTTGAATAACAAAGTTAAGTTTTCTAGTTTTAATATTTTTTCATTTACAGCTTTTCTATCATTTTGAAAATATAGAAATTGTAATAATACGATTATAAAAGCTAATAAAACAATTAAGATAGGTATTCTGTACCCTTTAATATTATTGTCTATACTGGAAATTATGTCAGCTTTATTATTTACCGACCTTATGTTCTCTGGAAAAATATTTCCAGGTATTATAACATCTTGGTTATCTGCTAATTCCTTAATATATAATAAATATCTATGCGGTATACCATTATTTTTCCATTTATATATTGATTCTATATTAATATTAATTTTCTTGGTTTTCAGATAACTATATATATTCTTGGCACCACCGAGAGACTTAATAAATGAAGATACTTGATCAGCATCTGAAGTAGAAACATTAGTTTTTTTTTCTTCCATGCAACTCTCATTATAGTTTTCTATGTCATATTACTCTTAATAATATTATTGGCAAAGGTTTTTAATTCTATATTATCAACAATCTGAACTTTTTTCCAATTATTGATTTCTAATATTTTCTTTGTTTTTATGCCTAAGCATACGGCATTTATATTTTTTGTTTCGTAATTTTTTAGAAGACGTAAAAATAATGTGGCTGTTTCAGGAGAGTAAATTACTATATTTGAAACTTCTTCATTTGCAAGTAAGATTGAGCAAGATTGGGATAGGTTTTCATTTGGTATTTTTTTATATACTACAATACGTTTAGTACTGATATGCGCATGTTTAAATTTAGGTATAGGATTATAAGCTAAATTTTTTGCACCCACTATTAATATTTTTTTATTATTATCTTTAATTTTTTTAATTACTTCGTTAGCTAAAGTCTCACCAGATGTAGCATTAGTTTTGACGCAATTAAAACCAGCTTTCATAGCATATTTTTCTGTTACTTTTCCAACACAGTAGGTTTTTATTTTTTGAATTTCTTCTCTACTAGTATTTTTTGCGAGTATTTTTATTGTATTCACACTAGTAATTAAAAGGGCCTGATATTCATTAAAATCAATAGGTTTAAATTTTACAGGAGCTATTGTATAAATAGGCTCTATTATGACATTAATGTTATTTCTAACTAAAAGATCTTTTAGTGGTAATGCCCTTTCTATATCTCTAAGTATTAAGGTATAAGCCTTTGAATTATGATAAGTCATAACTTAAGTATTTTCAAACCTCCCTTCTCTATTAATTTATGTCCTATACTCTCTCCAATTTCTTCACATTGTTTAAGCTTTCCTGTGCCGGATGCTTCCACCATATCTGCGCCACTTCTTGAGAATACTTTTGCATATATTGTTAAATTTTGGTCATTAATAGATGAGGTTACTGCAACAGAAGAATGACAGTCACCATTTATAACTTTCAGTACAGATCTTTCTCCTAAAGCTTGATACTGAGTTAATAGGTTTTTATGGCATTCTAACTTAGCCTCAATATTTTGATTTGTTTTTAGATAAGTAATTCCTACTATTCCTTGAGACGCAGGCGGCATACATTCTTTGTAATCTAGTATTGCATAATCTATATCAATATTTAATCTAGTAATACCTGCTAATGCTAATATAGTAGCTGTTATCTCATTATTTTTAATTTTATTTATTCTGGTTGATACATTGCCTCTAATAGACTTTATAATAATATCTGGTCGTAGCCTTTTAATTTGTGAATATCTTCTAGGGCTAGAGGTACCTAATATAGTATTTTCCGGTAAAGACATTAGGTCTTTAGCATTTGAATTTGATATTAATATATCTTCTGGTGCACCTCTTGGTAATATATAAGCTAAACCAAACTCTTTAGGTATTATTGTTGGGACATCTTTTAAAGAATGTACTGCTAAATCTATATTGCCATTTATTAATTCCTGATCTAATTCTTTAGTAAAAAGGCCCTTGCCTCCGATAGAAGCTAAGGGCTGGTCAATTATTGTGTCACCTGTAGTTTTAATTTTAATAATTTTTGCATTAGGTAATTTTTTGCTAACTTGTGTAGCTTGCCATAGCGCTAGAGGGCTTCCTCTAGTTCCAATTTTTATGATATTATTAAGTTTATTTAACATTAATTATATTTACAACATTTTAAGCTGTTAAAAAAGATTAATAGTAATATATAGTAAAATTATGATTGTATTAGGTATTGAAACAAGTTGTGATGAAACAGCTGCTGCTGTAGTTAATTCTGAACGTAAAATATTGTCAGAGTCTATTTATTCACAAATTGAGACTCATGCAGAATATTTAGGCGTAGTTCCTGAATTGGCAGCAAGAAGCCATATTGATCACTGCAGTAAAGTAATTAAAGATGCTATAAATAAAGCTAACTTATCTATTGATAAAATAGATGCAATTGCCGCTACTGCAGGCCCTGGCTTATTAGGAGGGTTATTAGTTGGTTTAACAACAGCTAAAGCTATATCCTTGGCATCTAAAAAGCCTTTTATAGCTATAAACCATTTAGATGGCCATGCTCTAACCCCAAGACTTGCCCATTCAGTAGAATTTCCTTATTTACTATTACTTATTTCTGGAGGACATAGTATGTTTTTAGCAGTTGAAGGGCCAGGACAATACAAATTATTAGGACAATCTATAGATGATGCTTTAGGGGAAGCCTTTGATAAGACAGGCCGTTTGCTAGGTTTAGGTTACCCTGGTGGGCCAGAAATAGAAAAAATTGCAATCAATGGCGATCCTCTTAGATTCATTTTTCCACATCCTTTAAAGGGTAGAAATAACTGTGATTTTTCTTTTTCTGGTTTAAAAACAGCAGTCAGACAAACAGCTGAGAAATTATCTCCATTATCATTCAAAGATAAAGAAGATATAGCAGCATCCTTTCAATATACAATTTGTAAAATAATAGAAGAGCGTCTTAAGAATGCAATACGAGAATATCTAATACATCATCCTAATGCTAAAAGGTTAGCTGCTTCAGGTGGTGTTGCATCAAATAGTATGATAAAAAAAACTTTGCAAAATATAGCAAAAAAAAATAATTTTAATTTATTTATACCTGAACCTAAATTATGTACAGATAATGGTGCTATGATTGCATGGGCAGGAGTTGAGCATAGGTTATTGGGTCATACGAGTGATTATTCCTTTGATGTTAGAGCTAGATGGCCTTTAGGAGAAAATTGTTATGAGTTTTAGTTTTGCTGTTATAGGTGCAGGTGCTTGGGGTACAGCTATTGCCAATACCTTAGCTAGGTTAGATAAAGGAAAGGTCATTATTTGGGCAAAAGAAAAAGAGGTGGTTAGTCAAATTAATAAAGAAAACAAAAATGACATTTTTTTAAAAGGAATAAATTTAGAAAAAAATATTTATGCCACAGAAAATTTATCCGAAGCATTAGCTAACTATATATTTTATGTAACACCAGCACAAAGTTTTAGAAAAATCATCAATCTACAAAAGAATTTTATAAATAATAATAACAAAGTAATAATTTGTTCTAAAGGCATAGAAATTTCAAGTGGACACTTGATGAGTGAAATCATGAATAATGAATTGCCAAATATTAATTATAGTATTCTTTCTGGTCCATCCTTTGCCCATGAAGTAGCAGGCAATATGCCTGCAGCTTTAGTTTTAGCATCTAATAATATAAAAAATGCAATAGATTTAAGTAATTTCATATCATCTAAAAATTTTAGGCTATATCCTAGTGATGATGTTGTGGGTGTTCAAGTAGGAGGAGCTATTAAAAATGTATATGCAATAAGCTCTGGGATAGTAAAAGGTTTGAATTATGGAGAGAATGCAGGCGCAGCTTTATTAACTAGAGCTATATCAGAAATGGTTAGAATTAGTATTGCATTTGGAGGTAAAAAAGAATCAATTTTTGGGCTCTCTGGAGTAGGAGATATTTTACTTACTTGTACAAGTGAAATTTCTAGAAATTTTACTTTAGGCAAAGCAATAGGCCAAGGAAAAGGTTTGAGTACAATACTTAACACTAACAATACTATTGCAGAAGGCTATTTTACTACTAAAGCAATTTATAATTTAGTAAAATCTAAAAATATAGATGCACCTATTTTAAATTCTATTTACGATATTTTATATAAAGATGCTAATCCTAGAGAAGCAGCAGCATCTTTACTTAATAGACCATTAAAAAATAAAGAGTTTTATTAGTCTCTAAGCAGCTCATTAATAGAAGTTTTTGAACGTGTTTTTGCATCTACTCTTTTAACAATCACTGCACAGTATAAAGATAAACTGTCATCATCATTATGAGAATTAGTTTTCATCGAGCCAGGTACAACTACAGAATAGGCAGGCACTTTTCCATAAAAAACTTCACCCGTTTTTCTATCAATAATTTTCGTAGATGCTCCTATGTATACGCCCATAGATATAACTGCGCCTTCTTCAACTATAACTCCTTCTGCTATTTCAGACCTTGCTCCTATAAAACAGTTATCTTCTATTATAACAGGAGTTGCTTGTAAAGGTTCTAAAACTCCTCCTAATCCTACCCCACCAGATATATGACAGTTATTTCCAACTTGCGCGCATGAACCTACAGTTACCCATGTATCAATCATGGTTCCTGAACCAACTCTTGCACCTAAATTCACAAAGGAGGGCATTAATATAGCCTCAGGAGAGATAAAAGCACTATATCTAACTATAGAACCAGGAACAGTTCTAAAGTTATTGTTTTGAAAGTCTTTAGAGTTCCATTTTGAAAATTTAGAGGGAACTTTATCCCACCAGTTACTGTTACCAGGACCCCCGGAAATTATATCCATAGGCCACAACTTAAAGGACAATAGTACGGCCTTCTTAAGCCATTCATTAACTTCCCAGATGCCTTCTATTTTTTCACTAACTCTTACTTTTCCGGCATCTAATAAACTTAGACATTCTTCTATAGAATCTCTCTCGATGCCTTTTGTAGAAGAGGATATACTATCTTTATTATCCCATATTTTTTCAATTGAATTTTTTAAATCTTCTAGGTTTGTGTTTGCAGTAGTTATCATTTTATACATTTTCTTTCTAGTTTAAATATTGTTTATATAATTAAATTATTTAGCTATTTATGTCTAAATATATTTCTTCTAGTGTGGAAGGAAGGTCGTATGATATGTGATCAATAAATTGGCTATTTTTACTTTCTTCTTGAATAATTGATGTATTAATATCAGGATGGGAATTACTTTTTATTAAAACAGTTTGGAAGCCTATTTTTTTTGCATTGATTAAGTTTTTTGAAATATCTTCAAAAAATATTGTTTCTAATGGATTGATATTAAATTTTTTTACAAAAATATCTAAGGATTCTTTAGAAGGTTTAGGGATATAATTCGCATCCTCTATATCAAAGATATTACCTATATAATTATTAATTTCTAATCTTTTCATTACGTTTATCGCATGACTCAAGGATCCGTTAGTATAAATATACAGGTCTCCAGGAAGTTTTTTTAAAATTTTTCCTAATCTAGCGTCCTTTTCTAAAGAACTTGTATCAATATTATGAACATATTCTAAAAATTCTTTAGGTAAAATATTATGATTTTTCATAAGTCCAGAAAGAGTAGTTCCATATTCTAGGTAATATTTCTTTTGGATTTTATAAGCTTCTTCAGGCTCTACATTTAGATTCTTTATAATAAATTCTTTCATTCTTATATCTATTTTACTAAAAAGATTAGAAGATGAAGGGTATAAAGTGTTATCAAGATCAAATACCCAGTGTTTTATTTTATGAGAATTTAAATTATTTTCCAAAATTATTATCAATCATGGTTCCGGAGCCACCAGTTGTAAATATTTCACGAAGTATGGCATGAGGAGACCTTCCATCTATAATTACAGCTGCTTTAACCCCAGACGCTACTGTTTCTAGACATGTTTTAATTTTAGGTATCATACCTCCAGTAATTATTTTGTCATTTATCATTGATTCTGCTTTTGTCACAGAAATATTAGATATTAACTTTTTATCAGAATCTAAAACACCTTCTACATCGGTAAGTAATAATATCCTTTCTGCTTTTAAGGAACTAGCAATTGCTCCTGCAGCAGTGTCTGCATTTATATTATAAGTTTCGTTATTAGTTCCAAACCCTACTGGTGCAATGATAGGGATCATTAAATTATCAGAAATAATATTTATAATAGAAGGGTTTATTTTTATAGGCTTTCCTACAAAACCTATATCTAAAAATTTTTCAATATTAGAGTTAGGGTCTTTAAATCTATCCGTTAGTTTATCTGCTAATATGATCTTAGCATCTTTCCCGGATAGCCCGACAGCAAGACCACCAGCAGCATGGATTTTATTAACTATATCTTTGTTAATAGAGCCAGATAAAACCATTTCTACTATCTCTACTGTTTCTTCATTAGTAATTCTTAATCCGTCTATAAAAGATGATTCTATATTTAGTTTATCTAGCATTGAACCTATTTGAGGCCCTCCACCATGAATTACGACAGGCTTAATGCCTAGTTTTTGTAAAAGCGTCACATCTTCTGCAAAGGTATGGGCGAGCTTTTTATCCCCCATAGCATGTCCACCATACTTTATAACAACCACTTTATTTTGAAATATTTCTATATATTTTTCTATATCATTTACAGAGGTACCTAGAATTATAGAAATATTTTTTATAACATCATTTACATTCATGATTATTCTTTCTTAGAATCATTATCAATATTTGCGATCAAATTAAGGCATTCATGAATTTTATCAATACCTATTTTTTTATGTGCACTCGTACCAATAATTTCAGGAAAGGCTGCAGCATACTTTTGAATCTGATTTGTAGTATCATTATATAGCTCTTTTAAGGCATTTTTAGATATTTTATCAATTTTTGTAAAAATTAATTGAAAATTAACAGCAACCACATTTAATAAATCCATTAATTCATGGTCTGAATTTTTTAAACCTCTTCTAGAATCTATTAATATGAATACTCTTGATAGATTGCTTCTATTTTTAAAATAAGCTTCCATAAGTCTCGTCCATTCATATATCTTTGATTTAGAAACTTTAGCATAACCATATCCTGGTAAATCTGATAAAAATAATTTATCTTGTACGCTATAAAAATGTATTAATTGTGTCCTTCCTGGAGTATGAGAAGTACGGGCTAAACCGCGTTTACTACATATTGCATTTATTAAGCTTGATTTTCCTACATTAGATCTTCCAGCAAAACATACTTCAGGAATATTTAACTCTGGAAAATGTATAACTCCTGAAGCTGCAGTATAATGTTCAGTTTGTTGATTAAAAATTAAACCTTTTTTATTTTTAATTTTTTCATTCAATTTATTATCCTATTATTTGACTGGTTTATTAGTATCCATTTTTTTCATAATAATCCATTGTTGTGCAATTGATAGAATATTATTGCATGTCCAATAAAGAACTAAACCTGCAGCAAATTGCGCAAACAGAAATATAAAAATAAAAGGAAGCATTCCCATAACTTTGGCTTGAATAGGATCTGGGGGCGCGGGATTTAGCTTTTGTTGAAGAAACATTGTGGCGCCCATTAAAAGTGGCCACATTCCGATAATTAAAAATGAAGGAAGGTCAATTGGAATAAGTCCAAACATATTAAATATAGAATAAGGATCGGGGACAGATAGGTCTTTGATCCATCCATAAAATGGAGCTTGTCTCATTTCTAGAGTTACAGTTAATACTTTATATAATGCAAAGAATACTGGAATTTGGAGAAGTATAGGTAGACACCCAGCAAGAGGGTTAGCTTTTTCTTTTTTATACAAAGCCATAACTTCTTTTTGCATTTGAACTTTATCATTACCATAACGCTTTCTTATTTCCATCATTTTAGGCTGCAATACTTTCATTTTATTCATAGACTTGAATGATTTATTAGCAAGTGGAAATAAAACAATTCTTATGCAAATAGTTAAAGCTATAATAGCTAATCCAACATTTCCTAAATAAGTAGAGAAAAAATGTAGAAGGTAAGCTAGTGGTTTGGTAATTATATAGAACCATCCAAAATCGATTGCTCTATCAAACATAGGAATACCATTTTCCTCATGCTTATCTAGAATTGGAACTTCTTTAGCCCCTGCATAAAATTGTGATGAGTAACTCTCTTGGTTATTTGCAGCAACAGTAATTTGAGGGCCTAAATAGCTTGTTTGAAACTTTATATCACGTCCACTAGGAAAGCTTTCGAATGTGCCTGTAAATTTTGATTTTTGGTCTGGTATTAAAGCGGCAAGCCAATACTTATCGGTTATTCCTATCCATCCAGTTTGAGATTCTTCAGATATTTTTTCATCTTCTAGATCATCATAATCTAACTCTTTAACCCTATCCTTCAATACACCTATAGGCCCTTCATGCAATATAAATAAGCCTGAAAGTTTAGGAAAACCAGTTCTATTAATTAAGCCATAGGGCTGTAATATAATTTCTTCAGAGGTATTGTTAATTACTGTTTGTTGAAGGCTAAACATATACTCATTATCGATGCTAATAGTTCTTTTAAAAATGAGCCCATTACCATTATCCCAAACTAAAACAACAGGCTGCTCCGGACTTATTGTTGATCTGTCACTTTTCCAAACTGTATTAGCATTAGGCAGTTCTATTGTATTATTAGTAGTAGCCCAACCATATTGCGCAAAATATGATTTATCAGAACCATTAGGAGAGAAAAATTTAACATTTTCAGAATCTGAAGACAGGTCTATACGGTATTTTTTAAAAATAATATCATCAATCCTAGCACCGGTAAGGTTTATAGATCCATTAATAAATTGATTCTCTATATTGACGCGTGCAGATTCATTAATTATTTCATTTCTATCTTTAGGTAATTCTGCAATTAGCTCTGGTGCAGGAGCAAAACTATCATTTATTTCTTGAGAATTATCAATTTTAGGAACATCTTTAGTAGGAAACAATAATTGAAACCCTAGTAAAACAACTAGAGAAGCTAGTATTGCAAGCAGTAAATTCTTTTGATCACCCATTAGATATCCTTATTAATATAATATTAAAGATTATAAATTTTGCTTTATTAATTTTACTTCTTTTAGTGCATTTATTAAATCTAATTTTAATAAATTTATATTTCTGTCATAAGTTGTTCTTCTAGCTATTAAAACATAGTCATTATTTTCTTTAGCACATTTTGTTAAAACCTCTTTTGCTAAAGCTCTTAATTTTCTTTTACATTTATTTCTAATGACTGCGTTACCAATTTTTTTTGTGGCTGTAACACCAAGCCTTATGAGATTATTGTTGGATTCATCCATACTACTTATGGATTGCAGAACAAGGCCTTTTTGAGGAGATGAAATTCCTTTTTTTGAAAGGTTAACAAAATCAGCTCTTTTTTTTATAGATTGTATATCGCAAGACATAATTATTAGGCGGATAAAACTTTTCTACCTTTAGCTCTTCTTCTTGCCAACACTAATCTACCATTTGCAGTAGCCATTCTTGATCTAAAACCGTGACGTCTTGCTCTAACAAGGTTACTAGGTTGAAATGTACGTTTCATTTAACTTCTCCATTACGTATATTGTAAGTATTCAGTTCTTTATATTAAGTTATACCTCATTTATATAAAAATTAAAGTGTGTAATTAATATGGTAATATATAAGGAAAGGTTTATATATTATATTTATTAGGTTTTAGCACTATATTTTTTAATAAAATGGTATGTTACATTCTAAAATGAGAAAATATTGGAAATTATCTTTATTAGCAACTTTTTTATTAGTTATTATTATACTTAATTATACAGGAACGTTTTCTTTTATAAATATTTCTTTGTTAAGTAAGCATAATGTTTTCATTTTAGATTATATCGAAAATAATTTTTATAAAGCATGCTTAATATATATCTTAACATACATATTGGTTGTAGTTTTGTCATTACCTGGAGCCTGGCTACTTACTCTAACTGGAGGTTTTGCATTTGGTTGGCAAATAGGGAGTTTAATTACAGTTTTTGGAGCAACCATAGGAGCATGCATTATATTTGTAATAACAAAAAGTTTGTTTGGAAATTTTTTTAAAAATAAAATTGATAATAAAAAAGGAATGTTAAAAAAGTTAAAACAAGGCATTCATAATAATGCTTTTTCTTACCTCTTATTTATGAGGCTTATGCCTATATTTCCATTTGTATTTGTAAATATAGCTCCTGCAATTATTGGGATACGTTTAAATATATTTTTAGTTACTACATTTATAGGGATTATTCCTGGCACTATTGTTTATTCTCTTATAGGCGCCGGAGCTAGCGAGGCTTTTACTCAAGGAAGCCTTATGAGAATGGATAGTTATAATTCTTCTGAGATAATAATAGGTTTATCTGGTTTATCCCTTTTATCTCTTTTACCTATTTTTATAAAATATATAAAAGTTATCAGAAATAAGGATTGAGAGTATATTTTTTGAAAGATAACCAAAACCTGAATACGTTTTCAAATACTGTTTTATCAGTTAAGAATGTTTGCAAAAATTATGGCAATATAGAAGCTGTATCGGATATTAGTTTTTCTTTAGAAAAGTCACAAACTCTTGGATTGTTAGGAAGTAATGGAGCAGGAAAAACTACAACAATTATGATGTTAATGGGAATTTTAAAGCCGTCTTCCGGAGAGATAAAAATTTTAGAGCAAGATGTTTACAAGAATAGGAATCAAATATCTAGAGAAATCAATTTTGCTTCTCCATTTGTTGAATTACCCCATAGATTAACAGTATTACAAAACCTTAATGTCTTTGGGCATTTATATGGCGTAAAATATTTGGCAGATAAAATACAGGAACTTTGTATAGGTTTGAATATATCTGACCTCTTAAAAAGAAGAATAGGAAAACTTTCTTCTGGACAAAAAACTAGAGTTTCAATAGCTAAGTCCTTAATAAATGATCCTAAAATACTTTTTTTAGATGAACCCACAGCCTCACTCGATCCTGACCAGGCAGATTGGGTTAGAACGTATTTAGAGCAATACCAGAAAAAAACAGGTGCAACATTTA
>Ga0209711_10004415_pt1 | contig 11377 bp, 7 predicted proteins | sample ArcticOcean_MG_C_7_FD_187441 | JGI IMG/M metagenome (GOLD analysis project Ga0209711, IMG submission 187441) | Marine microbial communities from western Arctic Ocean - ArcticOcean_MG_CB11_88 (SPAdes) (version 2) | ecosystem: Environmental > Aquatic > Marine > Oceanic | place: Arctic Ocean... | reverse complement strand
AACGTATTGTGGACCAATGTTTGGGGTTGTGTCAAAAGATGATAACCAGCCAGTAACTTCACTTGAAACGAAGCCGGCATCTGTGTTCCCGCAAGCCAGGACGGTGTCAGTGCAGTACGATCCGTCCACGCTGGCGGGGGTTATCCTTCCGCTGGCAGACGAATCACCGTTTCCAAATTGGTACTACGTTCACGGATACGTAGGATGGCGTCAGGCAGGGCCAATGAAGCCGGCTGGCCTGCCTTGCTACGGACGGAACATTCCCAGATGGATGCTGCCGAACACTTGCAGGTTTAGTTCTTCGGGGTGCGTCAACGGATACTCAAACTACGCAACGCACGGCGAAAAAAAACAGTATACACACACGCTGGTCGACGCAGCAAGTGGCGGCTTAAACGGAAGATTTATAAACAACACGGGTTACGTCGACAACGGTTATAATATCGATGCCGATCGGTACGTTACGCTAGTAAAAAGAGACAAGCAAAGGAAAACCTTCTTACAAAGTTGCATCAATAATACCGATTGCACAGCAGACATGATCGCCAACCAATACTGGAACGATCCGTATTACACCATCCCGGCAACAGGCCTTAGTGCACACTCTCCGTTCACAGAAGATTGGATGGTAGGAAATGAAATTGAACTGCAAATTCCCATCATCAACAGCAAAGACCCGCTGGAACCACCCGTCGTGCGGTCGCTCACTCCCCCGTTTACAGCCGAGACAGGCGTTGTAGTAGGCATATACTCGCCCATGCAAACATCGCACACAGCGCAATCGCCCGTTAATTCCGGGCAGGCCCCCGGAGCTAACTACGAAACCAAACTGCTTGCAAAATACACACCGGAGGGAATGTATTCCAAGTCGGCGTTTATTACGAACGGAGGCAACCGCGAATTCTTTCATCCGTTGTTCGAGCACCTGAAAAGCACCGACATAACTTCAGCAGATACCACATACTTCCCGTGTATTTCATCGTGGTGGAATCCTAACACAAACAACGTCAGTACAAATACAAGTAAAGCTTGCTGGGCATACCGGACTCATGACTTCGGGTTGTTTCCTGATTCGTATACATTTTCAACTTTGGATACCCCATGGTCAAAAGCCGTAGCCGACCAGGTAGCCGAGGCCGACTTTGCCGCATCTTTCATCAATATAGAACAGGCTATGCAGCAGGTTGCGGCTACAGCGAGTCACTCCCAATCCATTAACATCCCATGTTATACACAAGGTTTCAACGTTGCACGCAAAAACAGGGGTTTACAAATATGTTGCAAATGTCCATTCAATTTTATTGCCTGTACTGCAAAAACCATTATCGATGAAATAGAAAAGAAACGGAAGGGCAATGCAAGTCATGCAAACAACAAAACAGCGCTGATACATTTTTTTGAAACCAACCGCGTCGTTCCAACCCATGTAAAAAACCACAGAGGGAACAATCCGTGTCCAAGTGCCATCAATGATCTGCCTACCCCTACACTAGACATTATATCTGCAGTTCAAATCCATTTTTTCAAAAACAACTGCGCGGTGCTGTGCAAATCAAGCAGAAAAGCGTGCTTCGATCAGTGCGCTACCGGTAAAGATGGTTGGTCGCAATATTTAATAACACCGTTGGATGTTATTGTGTCTTACTCATCAAAATGGCGAGAAGACGATCGTTCAGGGCTTGGCAAACTGCATGGAGCAAAGGCACGCGATGAATATAACAATTTCAACCTGTGGACGACGGCGAAGACGTACGTCGACTCCTCCGACACTATTATAACGCTTCAAGGAAAAATGCTGAGCCACATCCGGCGACAACACGCGAAAATATCCAAAAAAGCGTTGAAGGCGTTAATGGGGACTATCACTGCTTCGACGGGAGGCATGGGGGCCCCGGTGATGGCAGGTATGGGCTTTATCGACAACACGGCCGCGTTCGACAGCCACGACTACGAAGAAACATCCGTGGCCGAAGACGTGTGCGACCTAACGGTGTGCGACATTGCAATTGACCACGCACCGCACAAGAAAACAAACAAAAGAGACGCCGAGCCGTTCCGTTGCTTACCCAAATCGGTAGCTACAGCGATTCCGTATATGTCAAATACGGGATACGATATGAGATTTACGTCAGATGGACCGGATGAATTCTGCATCCGTGGGGAGTTAGACGGCAGTTGTCTGCCTAATGACGAAAAGCTGCCGACGTGGTACTCGTGGCCAAAAAACGGTTTGGTACAAAACTGCGTGTTTGATCTTAAAATCAGTCAATCGTCTAAATGCGCGACCAGGACCACCAAGTGGAAGTCCAGCGTACGCATCGGGGTGCCGTCTGGATCGCAAACGTGGAAATCGATCAAGCCCGACTATTCAAACCTTGTGCCGCACGAAACGCACGCCAATCCCGCAAGCGCCGGGTTCGTAAATGTGCCAAAGGACGCCGGCTTCTCTCAGCGGTACCATGACGAAAATGCATACCCCTGCGACTGCGGTCCAAGGAACCAAGGCGTCGAGTTGCGTATGGAGACGGTAGACACAACCACGCCGTTCGGAAAGCACATGATTAAAGCCACATACTACAACCCAAAAGTTCACGCCGTAATTCGGTTCAGCTACGCGTGGGGGAACTCAGCGGGGCTGATAGGCCCCACGGTAGGGCTGTATCTAACTTCAACAAGCAGACACCTCGAGATTGTAGAACGCGACGTGTTCAGCAGGTACAACATTATGTCGCCCAAGACAACGTACGCGGCATTCCTTAGTCCGTACGCGCCAAACAAAACAATGGGAAAGGCTTTGGTCTACACACGAGACCCTGGGAACGTCGAAATATGTTCAGACATATCGCCGCACATTCGGAACACCCCATGCAAAAACATCAGGCACGAAACGTACGCATACGAATGGGTCACCACCCTGGCCCAATCGTGCGCACGGTTCCCGTACGGACAGCTTCACCGTCACCAGATGAGCGACGCATTGATTGATATTGTTTATCCGGACTCCCGTCTTAAAGACGGGACACCCAACGCTACAACTTTGAAAGTCCACAAAGAGTTTACGTCCACTGAGAACAAGTTTACGCAAACACTGCAGGGGTATTGTGAAAGCATTATTCACGAAAAAGCGCAAATGCCGTCAGCCTCGTTCACCTCGGATGAAGATGAAGCCGAAGAGGAAGAAACGCAGCCACCTTCGCCAACCGCAGCACCAAATGTACCCATTCGGGATACATCAACGGGTCCGTACAGGTTTTGTCCTAACGATGTAATGTCAGCGCAAGAGAGGACTGACTTCTGCACGCAACTGCTCGCCAAACACTTTTTGTTGGGGTTGTCCATCGCCCGCCGACCAGCCACGTCGAGTTGCGTGGCGCAGTACAAGGTCTGCGTTTTGGTCCCGGGGTACAACACTATCAATGCTTTCACAAACAAACCTGATTACGCCGGGTACACGTTTTTGGTGACGCCGTTTGAACAGCTAACGCTAGAGTACGTTTACGCGAACCGGAATATTGCGAGGGTGGCCACCGAAGAGAAGGATAATCCCTACCTCCTGAAAGACCCAGACACGTACGACATCGATGACATGGAACCGTTAGACAAAACGGATGCAGAGATTGGGTTCACAGAAGACACCGAATCATTTATTCTGCTGTCGGATCTAAAAGCGTGGGTCAGCTCAAAATCTAAAATCACCACACCAAAAGCCGCAATTGACGCGATTGTAATCCAGCTAACAAAATTCACAAAGGATGTGTACAAATCATGCACGACCAAGGCCAATAAAGACGGTATTACAATAACGTCGCGCGTAAACATTGAAGACGAAAAGACAAAAACGTGCGCGTCCTCAGAATACGTCTTTCCGGCAAATACCGAAACCAACATTGAGGTGACGCAGCCCGACATAACAATACGACCCGCAACCACAACACGGGAACTGAAGTTCGGAGGTCAAATGGATGAAGCAGTGACCTGCAACCGATTCATCGTGTCCGCCCCTGGTTTTGTGCTCGCCGACGGGGTAAATATAGATCAAACTGGCTGCAGGCAGCCAATAGACCCGCACTACCTCACTGCAATCAAGTACTACGGCAAAAATGTGTCGAACAGCTGTGTCAATATAACAACTGCTGGCACGCCCCTGCCAATCACGCTGCTGGGCGATGACATGGACAACCTGGGCATCCCAACCACGCTTGTTGCGGACAATATGGACCTAACCGTTACACTTGGCAACACGATACACGTTGTGGGCGACGATGCGTTTCACATCGCCTTGGCACGAGTGAACAGCACGCGCATTAAGGTCAACTGCGGAACAGCACCGTGCGCGATACTCACGCAGCCCGGCAAAGAAACGGCGGCAACACTGGTGGAAAAGTTCACCGCGGTGACATGCGCAAACATCACCTACGCGAACGCTCCCGCGGCGGCGCTGTGCACTTTCGTGGACATAAGCGCGTACATCGGCATTTTCGGAGCTGGGTTCGAACGCATGATGCAACTACCGGTGCATTCGTACTCAGTGGTTGCGTACACCATCTTTGTTGTAATGACGATCACGGCCTCGGCTATAACAATCCTTATTATTTCAATGGCGTTTGACAAAACCAGAAACGTTAAGGTAGCCATCGGAATTGAAAAAGACATCGCGCCGCCTGTCCCTAGCGCGCTGCAACTTAAGGAGGTCGACTGCAGTCTTGATAACAATGTCTTCACGGTGCACAAGTCGGGCTCCCGCCGCGCAGGCATCAAATGGAAGTACGACGACATTTACGACGCGGTTGTTGCACGCAGAGAGAGCGTCAACGGCGTTGACGGAGATGTAACCCGCATGCTTAGAGGCCTCCGGTAACACGACCAAAATTGTAAACAGTCGCGCCGTACAAAGCGATTTGATCAGCGCCCAAAGATCGTAGTCATAAATCACTATCAACTATAACGCATTCTCGGCACGTTCGTACCACATCACATCCGCAATGCCTCGAACCAAACAAACTGAAATCATCCGGCGTGGAACCGCACAACTGTCGGCAACAAAGACGAAACGAAAGGCGCCGAAGTTCTCGTGGAACACAATTGCATCGCGCGAGATAAAAAAGGCGCAGCGCAACACAAAGAACTTGCTGGCCAAGGAACCGATGATTAAAATTGTCAAAGCCCTCATCATTAAGCATTCCCCGCCGGGCACAAAGTTTCGGATAACAAAAAAAGCTTTCAAGAGCTTGCACGAGCTCGCTTCGAGCACGTTGGTGGACCTGATGCTCCAAACGGAGAACATTCGGGTGATTGTAGGAAAGTCAAAGGCTATCCAGGAGAAGCACATGCGCATCGCTCGTACTCAATTGGGGTTGGAATGTCTGTCTAACTCGTTAATCCCATGCCACGTTTCGCTTGCCGTGAAGTCGCCAAAAAAAAAGCCAGAAGAGAAGAAAGAGACTGAATAAATAAAAAAAAAGAAAAAAGATAAAATCAAATTTTAATATAGCATGCAACTAAATAAACTTTACAATAATTATAATTAAACCGTAAACCATACACGGTCGCCGGCGTTACTCCAGTACTTAAGGTGGGTGCGACGCGCTGCCTCGGTCTTGTAGTAAAATTGAATTTCCACCGCGTGTTCAATGGCAAGGGTAGTGCGGCATTGACGTTCCGATCCAATATGTGTATGGTCCATCACAACGCCGGCCATTTGCGAGCAGTCGCCGGCTGCAGTGTAATAGATGTTAGTAGGAGATTTGTACTGCGAATCAGTGGGCAACAGGGAAACAAGTGCGCGGTCGTCTGTGTCAATGTCTGTCAGAAGAATGCCTGCGCCAACCGCGCGGTTAATAGGAGGATTAACCCCCCCGGTTGCGAACGCCCTTTTCACTGTAAAGGCCGAGTCTTCCGCCCACTTCACGCAGTCGGTTGAAGACATTTGAAAAAAAACAAACTGCCCGAGGGAAGCGTGCAACGCATCTTTGTCGATGGATGGCAAATTGGTGTCCCAAAGCATGCTGTGGGCAAACGACACAACGCTTGGCGCCGTCTGCGCAGTGTGCTCGGGCGTGTCAAGCACGCCGTGTACGCCCAGTTCGTTTACTGGCGCAGCACCTCTGAACGACGGCACGCTGCCCATTGGATTCACGGTGGATTGACGTCCGACGATGTCCTCTGCAAGAGAAGGGGACTGCCACGCATTATATACAATTGAGTGTTCGGACATGCTCCGATGTTCTATTACTTAGATACTTCACAAAAAGGCATATATTTATTAGTGCACAAATTACACCTAAACACTAAACCCAGAAAATAAAAGGAACCCTCCGAGGAAAAATAGGATGCCAAAAGCCGACAAGATACAGACATTAAAAACGCGCGGCTTCACTTCGGCCGGCGTGCTGATCCTCCTGGGAATCCAAACAGTCAGAGTGGGGGTCCGGTTCACCGTGCTCAGGTCGCACGTTGCGTCGTACTCGTTCCACAGGTACGAAACCAGCTGCGTTATGTCAGGGCAATCCGCGGGCAATTCCACCAGAACGGTACCAATCCCGGTGCTAACCACGCTGGCGCCACTTTCAGAAAACTGCTCACGAATGCTCTCGCACACCGCGTCAACAGCAGTGTTAACCATGCTGCTTTGAGTTGCCGTGCAACCGTCAACGAATATACATCCTCGACCGTTTTGGCACCAAGTCTAACAACACGGAGACATCTACACCTTCAAGCCCGCGCACCCGTGGCAAGTGCGTGTTGCACGAACTGAGCACAATCGATCGCCCAGCGTCCTTCGCCGTGAACCGAACCAGCTGCACCTTCGACAGGCACGCGTAGCATGTACCCGCTGGTTTAGACAAGGCGGCGTAGCACGGCTTGCAGACCGGCGCAATGCCTATGTGTTTCATGCAAGACGAAGGCGCACCGCAGTTGGTACACAACGTCACCCAACATGGCACGCCCTCCGCCCGTGGCTTGATTTTTAGTGCGCTGCCCACCAAATCAACCGACACCACGCCCCACTGCTGCCGGCAGCCGTTGCAGCGGATCCCGGAACCCAGCGGGAACGCCACGGTCACCCCAACGGACCCTTTGCTGATGCCCAGCACGTTGGCCTTCGACCGCCAGGTTGCGCAGGAGAGGCAAACAAGGACGCAGTGCGTGCGTCGACCGGTACGCCGGAGCACGGCGGCCGCTTGCTGTGTCGCAATGGCTTGCGTCAGCGGGGCAGTGTCGACAGACATCCGGGCGGTCAACGCATGCGCCACCACCTGTGTCTTCGCTTGGTTCTTCTTGCACAACGCCAAGAACTCTCGACGTTGCACGAGCTCAGTCCGCGACGTGGCCAGAGCGCGTGCCGCCTCGCCCACAAAGTCAATAAGCGCGGTCGAGTACCCCCAGTGCTGCCCGACGATGACGCCCTTGTAGATAGTTGCGATTTCCTGGCATGTCAGGACCTGCTGCACCTCCCGCGACAGCTTCTTGCGGTTGCCGGTCGCACGAACGAGGCTCAGCGCTGTCGCCTGCGGATCCCACGAACGCGGCGACGCCGCGTTCACAATCCGTGGTGCCCGCTTCCCTTTCCGGATGTCGTTGGAAGCCGTGCAGACCAGCTGTTCGTACTCGGCGTACCTTTCGTGCGTAGACACCCAGCTCCACAGCATTGGCGCGTTCCGAGTGGCGGCCACCACAAACTCTGCCACCAGGAAGAAGTAGTCGTGGCTTGTCCTCGACGACAACGACGAGTACAATTCGAGAAGCCCCTTTTTCTCCGCACCGTAGATCTTGCAGCGAAGGCTCGGAACCGCGATGTACGTTGAGTGGCTGTACGCGCCAAGCATCGACAGCCGAATCATATTGCTGACGACGGAGCACGTCAGCGGGTTCAGCAAGCTCCGCTCCAGCTGCGCCCCGACGTACCGGACCGACGTCGGAAACGGTCCGCCTTTCTGCATCAGCCGGTGCAATGCTCCGTGGTCGTCCTTTTTGTTCCACAGGCTGGTCACCGTCTTCTCGGTCCCGCTCAGCGACACCGGGTCGGTTGTCCGCATCTCGGGCGCCAACCCTCGGCGGTACGCCATGAACACGCTTTCGCAATCAGACGTCGCCAGCGCAATGTGCCGGTCAATCAACGTCCCAACGAGGTTCGCCAGGCCAACCGGCGGAGACTTGTACTCCTGCAGGGCAGCGTGCATTTTTTCCATCCGTTCCATCGCAAGGACGTTCGTTTTTGTTGTTGGATACCGCTCCGCGTACTGTGAAAACACCGGCGAGAAGATGTGCCCGTGCTCGTTGGAAACTGCGCGAAATAGCTGGTACCCGCGGTTCGACTCGATGTCCGCCTTGCTAACCGCGGTAGATTTGGTCAAAAAAAAAAATTGTTGTTGCAGTACACCGCGGCACCTTGGTCGATGTACCACTTCTTGGTGTACGGGTTGTACGCCTTCCGGAACCCGATCGGGCTGCCCATGATGAACACCCCGCCAGACACCACGGCAATGTCGTCGGGCGTTACCGCGCAGAACGAACTCCGGTACCCGCCGGGGATGTCCACAGGGTTCGAAAATACCGGAAGGACCCCAAACGGCGGCTTCGAGCCGTTCACCCGGTACATCTGCACCAGCATCCCAATCTCATGCCGAATGCACAGCAAACATTCATCGCACTCGGGATCGTGCCCAGGGCCGCGGTACGCGTTCAGCCGTTCGTTTGGCGGACCCTCAACCATGAAGGCAATGCAATCCTGCCCGGAGGAACAAAGCGGTACCTCCTCCCGCCCGAACACAAGCTCCCGGTTGTCATCTTCCACTGTGGCGACAGCCACCGCGACCGGACCCGTTGTTGTAACGGTCGGAATCGCGACCGCCTCCACTATTTTATTCGTCTCTTCGAAGGATCGCACCTCCTGCCGGCACAGCGTGATTGGACGTCCGATGCAGTCGGTGGGCTGGCCCATCACGGAGCGGAAAAGTTCGCTATATGCAACCGCCGTCGTCTCGTTGTCAAAGGGCGCTCGCTTTCGCTTGGTTTTGCCGGCTGCCGTCGTTAAGATGTCGAACGAAATCGCCAAGTTTGCTGCTATGGTGCTAGCCAACGAGTCAGCGTCAACCGGACTCAAAGGCGAACCCACCAACATGGCCGACTCGGCAGAAGACATTGCAACAATGCGGGTACGGCGCGGAAAAGTGTCGCGCAGAGCAACAAAACTCAGAACGATGCCGTTGAGCGTTTATGCCAGGAAGTTCATCCCGCAGATACGATGGGTGCAAGGAGAATCGCTTGTGCGCATTGCCATGGATAATACACTGCCAAAAACGCTGCCGGCCCCAGTGATTCTATTTTTCCCGACGCATTACATGATATCGTCGAGTTGCGACAAGTGTCCACGCAAACACTCCAAACGAAACCTCCGGTGCTCCGCGTCGCTGCAGCAAAATACGCCGTTCGCCAACGGCAGGCTGTTCTACGACTTTAGAACCGGCAAAAAGGTGTCAGCGCAGTTGGAACTCACAAACATTGTTCGTATGTACAGGTCGCCAATAGGTATAGCGCACCTGAATGTTCGCCACGATTAACTGCACCAATTTTGATTAATTTAACTAAAATGAACAGGCGTGCTAAAGATTGGTCGAATACAATTAAAAAAAAATACACAAGGGTTCCTACGGTTACAATGGCGCGGTTACGTCTGTTTCAATCAAATCAGATAGCGACACGTACGGCGCTTTTACAAAAGTGTAATGCGCTTCCTAATGTAAATAGATAATGTGTTTGTTTTTGTTTTGAAAAAAAAAGTCCAGCTGGAATTTGTGAATTACAGAGAAGGAATGAGCACCAAACAATTATTTATGGGTGCAAAGCGATTAAAAAAATAGTTATACGTACATATATATATTATTATTATACGTATATTATTCCATACACCTTCAAGTCCATCTGGACTATTTTAGATCTCGATGACTACATGTACTATACTTGCGAGATTTGGATAAATATTTTTTTGTTTCCATGACTCTTCCGCGACGTGCACTCCGTCTTCTTCTCGACTTTAATCATGCTGTCCGTGTAGGGTTGCAAGTCTGTGGTGCAATTTAAATCATCAAACGCAGCGCATATGTTTTTTTCTTTACAACTGAATTCGGAAAAGTTCGGAACTGTGTAAAATGTAAGGACATCATTAGAGTCGTGCGGCGTGAGCGTCCAGTTGACAATCGCACGGCTGCGCAGCACGTGCGTGGTTAAAATAAGATCGGCAACGCTGTCTGCGAAATTGTTGAGGTTAACAGCCGGGTTTCCCCCTGCATGCTCAAACGTGTACGCCTTCACGATATTTGGTTTGTTGGGATCCGTAACCGGCCGCTCCATATTTTTTACGTGGTACAATGGAACGTCTAAATTATGGTTGACCAGACATCGCCCTATCGATCGTAATTCAGAATCGTACACTTTAAACATGTACTCGTGTATGTCCATCAGCGCGTTCCTTGACACGATGCCGGCGGCGAACAGCGCTATCACATCGCTAAACGTTTTGACTTGATAAACGCCGTCCGAGTTTACGTCCGGCAGTTGCACGTTGGTGCCTCTGGCGGCTTCCGTCGCGGCCACAACTTTTGATACAGGGCGAGCGTGGTCGTAGACACCTTTCAACAAATCACGCCCCACTTCCAAAAATATTGTGGTTCCGTCCCGTATTTCACACTCATCCATTGTGCTTTTGTCTCCCAGTTCGGGTTTTGTTACGTTTCGGTACATTCGTTGGTCCTTTGGCGCGCGGAGGTCTGGCTGCGCCGCGTAAAGCCGTCGTTTAAGGCTGAGAATGGTTTCGTCGCCCGCAACTTCAATCGCTACATTGTTTATTTCGAAGAAATCCGGGCTTTCGTTAATTGTGTAGTGAACTGTTATGCGTGCCCTCTGTACCTTGCCGGGCTTTGGGTTTGGCATGGCGCAATCTGCAGCAAGTTTCGTCGGCATTGCTTATTGTGATTCTACTTAACTGCATTATATATATAAGGCTTTTGTGATACCGGGGTGCGGCCACAGGCGATGTAATAGTCGGAATTAATCTGACATCTTAGGGTAGTCTCTACCAAGGACAGCACCAGCACCAGCTCCAGCACGAGCACCAGCACCAGCACCAGCACCAGCTCCAGCACGAGCACCACCAGCACCAGCACCAGCTCCAGCACGAGCACCACCAGCACCAGCACCAGCACCAGCACCAGCTCCAGCACCAGCTCCAGCACCAGCACCAGCAAGGCCAGCGAGGGGGTCTCGTCGTCGTCGTAATTCTTCAGACAAGAAGGCAAAGTATTTTTGAAGCTCTACTTTAGGCGGCTTGTACCCTTGCGCATGCCAGTAAGGAATACCAGCCAATCTCTCTCTCTCTTTT
>Ga0209711_10004408_pt1 | contig 11390 bp, 8 predicted proteins | sample ArcticOcean_MG_C_7_FD_187441 | JGI IMG/M metagenome (GOLD analysis project Ga0209711, IMG submission 187441) | Marine microbial communities from western Arctic Ocean - ArcticOcean_MG_CB11_88 (SPAdes) (version 2) | ecosystem: Environmental > Aquatic > Marine > Oceanic | place: Arctic Ocean... | reverse complement strand
CCTTGCCTTGATAAGGCGGTTTATTTTCTGTGGCACTGTCCCTAAGGTCACCCTCGCCAGCCATTAACTGGCACTGTGTCTTTATGGAGCCCGGACTTTCCTCTACTAACAGAAGTTAATAGCGACAAGCCAACTATCTAGCATTGAATTTGTATTATACTTATATGGCAGAAATCAAGCTAAAATTTAAGAGTACTAGCTAAATAATAGCTAATCTGTAAGCATTTTTGATCTATTAATCCGTTTACATTTTTTGGTCTAAACCTTCTTTGAAATGCTTTTATTACTTTTGAGTCATTCTTAGAAGGCTTATTTTTAACAAAATATCGATAGCCAATTTTATATAAATTATTAAAAAAAAATTTGCGTAAATTTCTTTTATTCAAATTTTGATTTTTAATATTTTTTTTACTTATATCGTGCCAATACCCAATTTTTTTTTTTGATAAAAGGTGCCAAGGAAATTTTTCACCTGGGTCCTTTTTTCTCAAAGGTGCAATGTCTGAGTGGCCAAGAATATTTGAATACTTAATTTTGTATTTTTTAATTAAGAACTTACAGAGTAAAATTAACTTAGAAATTTGTTTTTTAGAGAAATTTTCATACCCGAATTGATGGCCTTGATTTACAAGCTCAATACCAATTGATTGATCATTAAGATTGGTAAAATTTTTCCACTTTGATTTTCCTGCATGCCAGGCTGTATTTTGATCATCAACTATTCTAGTTATGCTTCCTATTCTGTTGATTAAATAATGGGTGCTTACTTTGCTTTTTTTATCAATTAATCTCTTAATACATGCACGTTCTGATTGCATGCCAGTATAATGAAGTACTATAAATTTTATAGATTTTTTTGATCGTTTTTTAATTGAGTAATTTGGAGAATGTAAGCTGATAATTTTCATGCTAATAATTTAATGATTAATATCATAAAACTCTTGGCAGTATTAGCTTTTTTGAGCTGGTAAATTATTAAATTTTATATATAAAATGGGCATAATGAATATTAAAAAAACTATAATTTTAATTTCAGCAAGTATCTTTATTTTGTCCACAAGTTTGTGGGCAGAAACTGAAAATGAATGCTTTGAAGGAGTAAGTAGAGGCATTTTTAAATTTAATCAAGGTTTTGATAGAGCTGTTTTGAAGCCAATTGCTAAAGTTTATAATAAACTGCCAGATCCTATAAAAAAAGGAACAGGAAATTTTACATCGAATATTGGAACCTTATTAACTGTTCCAAATCATATTTTACAAGGTCAGTGGAAACTAGCAGGAGAGTCTAGCGCAAGCTTTTTAATTAACTCAACTGTTGGTGTTCTTGGTTTTGGTAACCCCGCAGAAAAAATAGGTTTAAAAAATCAACAGGAAGATGTTGGTCAAACATTAGGTGCCTATGGGGTTGATGCTGGATGTTATTTTGTATTGCCGATATTAGGTCCAACAACAATTAGAGACACTTTTGGTATGGTGGCTGATAGTTTTATTGATCCATTTGCACATATCACAATAAGAGAACATGAATTACTCAGTCTTTCAGGAAATAATGTAGATTATTTTTCGGTTAAGGGCGCCGGAGTCGTAGATTTTAGAGCTAACAATATGACAAATATAAATAGCTTAGAAAAAAATTCTTTAGACATCTATGCTGCATACAAAAGTTTATATTTACAAAATAGAAACAAAAAAATTAGCAACACTTTTTCATCTGTGGACGAGGATGAATGGAACGAATTTAATAAGTAAATAATTTAAACAATGAGAAAATTAATTTACATATTAGTAATTACAACTCTATCTCTGTTTAACACGATTAGTTCAGCCTACAATTCTGATCCTTCGATTTTCATTTCAGAACTAATGGATGATACTAATAACATATTAAGTGACAAAAACATTTCAAAAATAGATAAAAATAAAAAAATTAAAGATATTGCTCTCGAAAATATAGATATCAATGCACTAGGTATGTACACTCTAGGTAACATAAGAAAAACATTAGACGAGGATACACTTAAAAAGTATAAAGACTTGTTTGAAAAATACTTTCTAAAAAACTTAACTTCTAGACTTACAGAGTACTCAGAAAATAATTTAGAGATCGTAAGTGCTGATCAAAAGAGTAAAACATATACTATTGTCAACTCAAAAATATTAAAAACCTCTTCCCAACCAGAGATTAAAATAAGCTGGAGGATTTATACAAAAGATCCTACTAAACCTTTAATTAGAGATCTAATTGTTGAAGGATTAAGCTTGGCTAAAACTCAAAAAGAAGAATTTGCGTCAATTTTAAATTCAAACAATAACGACATAAATATTTTATTTTCAAAATTACAAGAATATATCAATAATTAATTGGTGGGCCCGGTAGGACTCGAACCTACGACCAATACATTATGAGTGTACTGCTCTAACCAACTGAGCTACAGGCCCTACTTATCAGTTAATTAATACAAGGGTTTTTAAGATAGTTCAAGATGCTATTTCAATCTGTGTTTTTTATTGTGAACGGTTGTGTCACGCACGTGAGTAAAACCGTTGGCACATGGTTGGTGCTGATTTCCCAAGTCGTTGGGATAGATGTACTGCTCTAATATTTCTTCTAAAAAATAATCAGAAAACATTTTACGCAGTTGGCAAACCATTAATGTTCAATAAGAAGAAATAGAAAATGGAACGTAATGCTGCTTATAAAAAGATCTTTGGTTTAAGTAGTCAAAAGAAGTCTTACGAACACGCAAAAAAGTGTTTCAAGAATATGTTGCTTCAATGGAAAATTCAGCAGCTGATACTAATGCTGATGAAACTTTTAGCTTCTTGGCCAAAAAGTTTCTATCAAGAGGAATATCTGATTATAGACTTGCTGATAGTGCTGAAAAACATGAGTATAAAGAGGGTAAAACAGGGAGAGCCCTGAAGCTTATTGTGTTGCCTCCTAATAAAGGCCAAATGGCAATTAAAAAAAAACGACAGAGAATAAAATTCCAAAACTTTTTTCGGAAGATCTTTTCATAATTATTTATTTTTCTAGGAAACTTTTTAATTGTTTTGATCGACTAGGGTGTTTAAGCTTTCTTAATGCTTTAGCCTCAATTTGTCTAATTCGCTCTCTAGTTACTGAAAATTGCAAGCCTACCTCTTCTAAAGTGTGATCAGTATTCATTCCAATACCAAACCTCATCCTTAGCACTCTTTCTTCTCTTGGTGTAAGTGATGCTAAAATTTTAGTAGTCGATTCACTTAAATTTGATTGAATTGCAGTATCTAGTGGTTGTAGTGCATTTTTATCTTCAATAAAATCACCAAGACTGCTGTCTTCTTCGTCCCCAACTGGAGTTTCAAGAGAAACAGGTTCTTTTGCAATTTTTAAAACTTTTCTAACTTTCTCCAACGGCATAGCCAGTTTTTTGGCTAATTCTTCAGGTGTTGGCTCTCTACCAAATTCGCTCATAATTTGTCTTTGTGTTCTTACAATTTTATTTATAGTCTCAATCATATGGACTGGAATTCTGATTGTTCTAGCTTGGTCGGCAATGGATCTTGTAATTGCTTGTCTAATCCACCATGTTGCGTAAGTAGAAAATTTATAACCTCTTCGATATTCAAATTTATCTACCGCTTTCATTAAGCCAATATTACCTTCTTGAATCAAATCTAAAAATTGCAATCCTCTATTGGTATATTTTTTTGCTATAGAAATTACTAATCTTAAATTAGCTTCAACCATTTCTTTTTTAGCTATACGAGATTCTCTTTCCCCTTTTTGAATTCTGCTAACTAATTTTTTAAATTCTCCTACTGAGAGACCTATTTTTTCACTAAATTCTACTAGTCGTTCTCTAATTTCACCAAAATCATTTTTAAATTTTTTGAAAAGAGCTCTCCAGGTTGAGTTTTCGTTAAGAAAAGATTCAAATTTTGGATTTATTTCGTTACCAATATAATATTTTAAAAACTCATCTCTTGTAATCTTATTGTCTAGAGCTAACCTTAGAAGAACACCCTCTAAAGAAACAATTTTTTTATTTTCTTTGTAGTGCGCTTGCACTAGCTCTTCCACTACATGTGGGGCAAGTTGTAAGTTTGTAAAATTATTAACAAGCGTAGTTTGAATTTTTTTAAAATTTTTATTTTTAGAAATTGAAAGTTCTTTTGAATTTAAGATACAATCTAGTTTTTCTTTTTGATATTTTTGTAATTTTAAATAATCTTTTGTGAGGTTGTCTATAATCTTAATTATTTTTGGTTTTATTTCTTCTTCCATTTTGGCAAGAGAAACATTAAATTCATCTTCTTCTTCGGCTGGAACCGGAGTCTTGTCTTCAGTTTTTTTATTTTCTTCTTTATTATTTTTCTTTTTATCTTCAGCTTTTATTTTTTTACTTTCTTGGGCATCTGCTTCAAAATCTTCATAAGTAGAATCTATATCTATAATATCTCTTACGAGAAGCTCGCTACTTTCTATTTTTTCTTTCCATTCGTATATTTTTTTTGCAACTAACGGGCTTTGAGTCAAAGCATTAAGCATGACATCTTTTCCAGCTTCTATTCTTTTCGCTATAGCAATTTCCCCTTCTCTTGAAAGAAGCTCGACACCACCCATTTCTCTGAGATACATTCTGATTGGGTCATCGCTCTTGTCAGATTGTTTTTCTTCACCAGCTGCCGGTGTTTCTTTTTTTTTATTAGATTGATATTGAGATTTTTTTTCTACAAGAGTAACGCTATGATCTAAAATAATCATAAACGCTTTTTCAATATTATCTACAGAGCTTCCTCTTTTTCCTAGGGATTTACCTAACTCATCGTAAGTTATAAATCCACGGATTTTTCCTTTATCAAGAAGTCTTTCAAATGATTTTGTAATTATTTTTTCTACCATTTAGGGCCAATTTTTAAGTTAAAACGAAGTTATATATAGTCTGAATTTTTTTAAAATCTATCTTTTTTTATTCCTTATTTAGCTGGCTTTTAAGCTTAATAAGTTCAGAATAAGAAGCTTCGTCTAGATTTTTTGCTACCTTGCTCTCTAAAAATTCGATTTGCTTTAAATGATTCATTTCTTTCAATTCTTCTATCAAATCATTGAGTATTTCAACACGCTCATCTTTGTCTTTTGTGAGAAGTATGTTCTTGAGATTGGTATTTTTTTCAATCTCACTAACTAGTACATTGTATTTTTCGTCAATTATAATTTTATTATTCACTATACTATTATTAGTTTTAAATTGATTAATTATCTCTTTTTTTAATTCTTCATTTTTCTCATTTGAAAAATTAATTTTTAAAAGATCTTCTGTTTTAGAAAGTGCAGAACTTAAGTGATTTAAAAGTATATATAATATTGACCGTTCTTTAATTTCAGCTTTTGAAAAATTACTTTGTTCTTTGTGTAGTTTTTTTGTTTCATTTAGAATATTAAAATTTTTTTTTATGTATGGGGTAAAAGTTTTTTTAAAGTTTTGTATAGGTGTTAAGCCTTTTAGTTTACTTAGAAAGTCTTCTAAAATATATTTTTTTAAAGTCTCATCTTTGATAGCATAACATAAACTCTTAATTTTTTTTTCAAATTTTGATATTTCAAAAGGATTATCTATATGTACCTCTGACAGATATACGTCCCAAATATAAGATTGTATTATTATTTTATTTTTCAAAAACTCGTTGAATTTATCTTTCCCATTCTTCTTAATAAAATCATCAGGATCTTCACCTTTTGGCATTATAGAAAAATAAATTATATTATTTTCATTAATTAATGGTAAAAGTTTTTCTGCAATACGTAAAGCTGCACTTTGTCCGCTTTGATCTCCATCTAAACAAATAATAGGACTAGAGAAAAACTTCCAAATTAATTCTATTTGCATATCTGTTAGTGCTGTTCCTGAATTAGAAATTGTATTTTTTATACCTGCAGCGTACAAACTAACTACATCCATATATCCCTCAACAATAATTGCTTCATTTGTTTCTGATCTTAAAGCTTTAGCTTTGTCTAGGTTAAAAACTGTTCTACCTTTCTTGTAAAATTCAGTTTCTGGTGAATTAATATATTTTGCAAGCTGACTCTCTCTGATTATTCTTCCTCCAAAAGCAATGGTCTCGTTTGTCAAATTATTAATTGGGAAAATGATTCTTGAATTAAAACGATCAACAAATTTATTTGTTTTTTCATTTTTGTAATAAAGGCCTGTTAAAGCAATTTCAACTTCACTAAATTTAGTTAATAACTTTTCATAAAAGTTATTTTGCCAAGGTACATAGCCTAAATTAAATTCTTGAATTATATTTTGACTTAATCCTCTTTTTTCTAAATATGACAAAGCCTGATTGTTTTCAGATTTAAAAAGTTCTTGGTGAAAAAAGTTTGAATATATTTTAAAAATATTTTTATAAGTATTAAATCTTTTTTCTTTTTCTGTATCCATTGTAGAAAACTTGTATTGTTGCATACCTGCTTCTGCTGCTAATACTTTGACAGCTTCTCCAAAACTTAGAGATTTTGTTTTTATTAAAAAATCAAAAATATTTCCATGTTCTCCTGTACTAAAACAATGGTAAAATTCTTTTTCGTCGCTTACTGTAAATGATGGACTTTTTTCGTTCTTGAATGGAGATAGACCTACAAATTCTTTGCCTCTTTTTTTTAGCTGAACAGACTTACCTACGACTTGTGATACTTTTAATCTCAACTTAATTTCATCGAGATATTCTTTGGGGTATTTCATTGTGGTTATTTTAAAATTGTTTTTATTATTGATCCTACTTTAGAAAAATCTAAAACATCACCATGAGTTTTTTTCAATGCCCCCATTATTTTTCCCATATCCTTAATGGAGCTAGCCCCCACTTGTTTAATTTCTTCTTCGCATAACTTTCTTGTATCTTCTTCACTTAGTTGCTTAGGAAGAAAAGAGTTTATTATTTCTATCTCTTTTATCTCAATCTCTAAAAGTTCTGTACGTCCTGCTTTTTTATAAACTTCACACGATTCATTTCTTTGTTTGACCATTTTTTTCAAAATACCTACAACATCTTGATCTGATATTTCTTTAACTTCTTTGGTTCTGTTAGCAATTAAGACGTCTTTTATTCCAGAAACAATAAGTCTTAAGGTCGGATAAAGACTTTTATCTTTGTTCTTGAGAGATTGGTTTAGTTTTTCTTCTATTTGGGTTTGTAGAGACATATTTACAATGTTTTATTTTACTTTAATCACAATTTTTCTTCAAAAGAAAAACATCTTTCTTGACGGTTATATTTCTATTTCATATCTTCCACAAAATCATGTTTATAAGTATTTGCTTTAACTCATGAGTTGTATTTGAAACAGTCAAGACAAATAAAGAACTCAAATAAAAATCTTAAAAAGATCATTCCTACAGCTATTTTAATTTTAGAAAATGGAACCTTTTATAATGGCTTCGGATTAGGTTATGAAGGAACTGCTACTGGTGAAGTTTGTTTTAATACTTCAATTACTGGTTATCAGGAAATTATCTCTGATCCGTCCTACGCGGAACAAATAATTAATTTCACTTTTCCACATATCGGAAATGTCGGCGTCAACAAAGAAGACCATGAGTCAGATAAAATTTGGACAAAAGGCATAATTTTAAATTCTGAAATAACAGATCCTTCCAATTACCGTTCTTTAAAAAATTTTGATCAGTGGTTAAAAAAAAATAAAATAGTTGGAATTACAGGTCTTGACACTAGGAGCCTAACTAACTTTATTAGAGATAAAGGGGCACCAAAAGCAACAATAGCTTTTTCTAGAAATAATAGTTTTAATATTAAACAATTAACTAATTCAACAGTTCAATGGAATGGATTAAAGAACTTAGATTTGGCACAAAAAGTTTCTACTAAAAAAAATTATATATGGGCAGGATTTAAAACTTGGAAGAAGAATAGCGGATATCTAAAAAGTAAAAAAAATTCATTACATGTAGTTGCAATCGATTATGGTATTAAAAAAAATATTTTAAGATATTTTTCTGATTTTAATTGTAAGGTCACTATTGTTTCGTGCGCAACAAGTGCTTCAGAAATATTAAAATTTAAACCAAATGGTATTTTCTTATCTAATGGTCCAGGTGATCCTGCTGCAACAGGAAAATATGCTATTAGCATTATTAAAGAATTAATAAAAAAAAATATGCCCATTTTTGGAATTTGTCTGGGTCATCAAATATTAGCTTTAGCGTTAGGTGCTAAAACTAAAAAAATGAGATTAGGTCATAGAGGTGCCAATCATCCGGTTAAAAATTTGATTAAAGACAATGTTGAAATCACAAGTCAAAATCATGGTTTTGAAATAATTAAAAAAAGTTTGCCAAAGAATATTGAGATTACTCACATATCTTTGTTTGATAGTTGTGTTGAGGGAATACGATTAAAAAATAAACCAATTTTTTCCGTTCAATATCACCCTGAGTCTAATCCTGGACCGCAGGATAGTGTTTACTTATTTCAAGAATTTATTAACAACATGAAAAAAAATGCCAAAAAGAAAAGATCTTAAAACTATATTAGTAATTGGCGCGGGACCTATAATAATTGGTCAAGCATGTGAGTTTGATTATTCAGGCACACAGGCATGCAAAGCATTAAAAGATGAAGGCTACAAAGTTGTTCTAATTAATTCTAATCCTGCAACTATTATGACTGATCCTGGGATTGCTGATAAAACATATATTGAACCAATTACTTTAGAAGTGTTAGAAAAAATTATTCAGAAAGAAAAACCAGATGCAATTCTACCAACAATGGGTGGACAAACTGCTTTAAATTTAGCAATGGAAGCAGAGAGAAAAGGTATTTTAAAGAAGTATAAAATTGAACTAATTGGTGCAAATTCTAAAGCAATATCAAACGCGGAAGATAGAAAAAAATTTAGAAAGAATATGATTGATATTGGTTTAGACTTGCCTAAATCAAAAGTCGTAAATCACATCAAGGATGCTGCTAAGGCACTTAAGCAAATTGGTTTACCTGCAATAATTAGACCAGCGTTTACTTTAGGAGGTTTGGGCGGTGGAATCGCAAAAAATAAAAAGGAATACCTTAAAATAGTTAAAGATGGTTTGCACGAATCTCCAGTAAGCCAAATATTAATAGAAGAATGTCTTGAGGGTTGGAAAGAATTTGAAATGGAAGTTGTTAGAGACAGAAAAGACAATTGTATTATTATTTGTTCTATTGAAAATATTGACCCAATGGGTATTCATACAGGCGACTCTGTTACTGTGGCGCCAGCTTTAACACTAACAGATAAAGAATATCAAATAATGAGAAATGCATCGATAGCTTGTCTTAGAAAAATTGGAGTAGAGACTGGAGGATCGAATGTTCAATTTGCAATTAACCCAAAGGATGGAAGAATGGTTATTATCGAGATGAACCCAAGAGTTTCTAGATCTTCAGCTCTTGCATCTAAAGCAACAGGTTTTCCAATTGCAAAAGTAGCTGCAAAACTTGCGGTTGGTTATACGCTAGATGAACTTAAGAATGAAATTACCAAAACAACTCCAGCTTCTTTCGAACCGAGTATAGATTATGTGGTTACAAAAATTCCAAGATTTACCTTTGAAAAATTTTCTACATCTGATGCAATTTTAGGTACTTCAATGAAATCTGTGGGCGAAGCTATGGCAATAGGTAGAAACTTTAAAGAGTCTCTTCAAAAAGCACTTGTATCTCTTGAGATTGGTTTTTCTGGCTTGGATAGAATTTTTTCACTTAGCAAGAAAGGTATAGAAAAAGAATTAAAGAGAAACATACCTAATAAAATTTTATTAGTTGCTGAAGCTTTTAGAAAAAAAATCAATATTAAAAAAATACAAAACTTGTCTAAAATAGATAAATGGTTTTTAGAACAAATAAAAGAAATAGTAGAAGTTGAAAATAAGATTAAGAAAGAAGGCTTACCTAAAAATTATAATGAATTTAATAGAATTAAATCAATAGGTTTTTCAGATAAAAAATTAGCTGAAATTACAAAAATATCAGAAGAAATTGTTAGAAAAAAAAGAACTACATTAAAAGTACTACCTGTTTACAAAAAAGTGGATACATGTGCAGCAGAATTTAAATCATCTACACCTTATATGTACTCTACTTATCAAAGAAACTATTCCGTTAAATCTGAATGCGAAGCTGATCCCTCGTCAAAGAAAAAAATTATAATTTTAGGTGGTGGTCCTAATAGAATTGGACAAGGAATTGAATTTGACTACTGCTGTTGCCAGGCTAGCTATGCCCTTAAAGACGCAGGTTTTGAAACTATAATGATTAATTGTAATCCGGAAACTGTTTCAACTGATTACGATACAAGTGATAGATTATATTTTGAACCACTTAAAGAAGAGTATGTTTACAATATTATCAAAAAAGAAAAACAAAAAGGAAATCTTATAGGAGTTATTGCTCAATTTGGAGGACAAACGCCCATTAGACTAGCAAAATTTTTACATGACAATAAAATTCCAATTTTAGGAACTCAATATACTTCTATTGATTTAGCTGAAGACAGGGATAGGTTTAGAAAATTACTTGATAAATTAAAATTAAAACAAGCAGAGAGTGGTATAGCTAAAACATTTAAACAAGCTATTCAAATTGCAGGTAAAATAGGCTTACCTTTAATGGTTAGGCCCTCATATGTTTTAGGTGGAAGAGCAATGGAAATAGTCTACGAGAAAAGTCAGTTAAAAAACTTTGTAGAAGAAGCATTTAAAGCAGCAGAAAAAAATCCAATACTAATTGATAGGTTTATTGATAACGCAATGGAAATTGATGTAGATGCTATATCTGATGGTAAACGAGTATTTGTTGCAGGAATAATGCAGCATATTGAGGAAGCAGGCATTCACTCAGGTGACTCTGCTTGTTGTCTACCCCCAATATCAATCAAGAAAAATTTAATAACTGAAATAGAGAGCCAAACTAAGAAGTTAGCCTTAGCTTTAAATGTTAAAGGTTTTATGAATGTTCAATTTGCAATTAAAAATGATGAAATTTTTGTAATCGAGGTAAATCCTAGAGCGAGTAGAACGGTTCCTTTTGTATCAAAGGCTAAAGGAATTCCTCTTGCTAAAATTGCATCTAGAGTAATGGCTGGAGAAAAGTTGTCTAATTTCAATTTAAAAAGTAAGACTAAAAATATGTTTGCGGTCAAAGAAGCTGTGTTTCCTTTTAATAAATTTCCAAAAAGTGATGTGCTATTGGGGCCAGAGATGAAATCAACTGGTGAGGTAATGGGTTTCGATAAGGACTTTGGGATGGCATTTGCAAAAAGTCAAATTGGTGCCTCTAATTCTTTGCCAACGAAAGGCTTGGCATTTATATCTCTAAAAAATAGTCATAAAGAAGAAGGTGTA
>Ga0209711_10004401_pt1 | contig 11398 bp, 5 predicted proteins | sample ArcticOcean_MG_C_7_FD_187441 | JGI IMG/M metagenome (GOLD analysis project Ga0209711, IMG submission 187441) | Marine microbial communities from western Arctic Ocean - ArcticOcean_MG_CB11_88 (SPAdes) (version 2) | ecosystem: Environmental > Aquatic > Marine > Oceanic | place: Arctic Ocean... | reverse complement strand
GAGCGGATTTTGAGCTCAAAGCTTTCATGCTTACCGTCCACACTCGTTGTTTCAAAGGTACGTGATTGGTGGGTGAATTCGGAAGTTTGTAGCAATCGAGGATCAATGTTGAGTGCACCCGCACGGATACGAATACCTAACTCACCAAACCGCGTTATTATTTCTTCCTTTACCTGCCCAGTCATTCCAGGTTGCTGGGCACCGCTGTGCGCGGGAGTGTGAGAATAGGGGTCGGAGGGAAATGCACCATATTCCTTTGCTGACTTGTTAAATCCTAAGCCTTTTCGAATTTTGTAGTATCGCACGCCTAGCGCGTTGAGTAGCTCATTGTCTGGCGATGTTTTCTCAGCCTCGTTAAAGAAACATTCTTGTACCGCAAGCAGCAGTTTGGAAACCTGGTGCCAATAGATGCAACCAAGGCCCTCGAATGAAAACATGCCACCACTGCGCCCAGTGAAGGCTCGGTGGTTAAATGTATTTTCATAGATATTCAGGATTAAGCTGAATTCTTTTTCTACTAAATCTGTGAGCCTTAGTTCAGTTGAAAGTTCCTTAAGTAGTAATAACAGTGCATCCTTATTCTCTAATTCAGATGCAAATCGTAATTTACCTTGGATGTCTTGGGTTACAAGTCGTGCGTCACCTTCGCTGATCAGCTGTTGCAATAGTTTACTGGATTCAAGAGCAGTCTCCTGGATCAGACCCTTATCCATAAACATTGGCAACTTGCGATCTGGGTATAATAAGAAGCTGTTACGATCTTCAACATACAGCTGGCTTTCAAACATAGTATCGACTAGCTCGACTGCTTCGGCGCTACTTAAATGGCCAGCGCTTAGCCCAGACACCTGTCCCTCTAGCATTTCATTTAGTTCGCCGACTGACATCGAGTTACGGTCTACTGAATAATCAAGAAGATTATAGCTATTCATTAGTCCGTCTGCGCGCTTGGCAGCTAACAAGCTAGCTCGTAGCCAAAGGTCAGCATTTTCTAGTAGTTCAAGCACAGTTTTTAATGCTAACTTCCGTTGGTTTTCGAAATCGCCAGCGTAGACATGCTCTCGATAGCACTGTCCCGAAAGGCCTAGCTCACGCACCACCTGCGCACGCAAAACATCATCTGTAGTGCTGGCGTGCAGGGCAGTATTCTTATTAGAAAAAATACTTAGCAAGGAATCGACAAAATCAGCCACTGGAGCGCTTAAAGATATTTGTTTGTCGTGGTCGAGCTGACTCCACCAATCGCGACAAAATCTTACGTATCGCAATAAGTGACCAGCTGTCACCATCGACAAACCGTTCCCTACGAGCGCATTGTTGGCATCATTCCATTCTGGTCGTTCGGTGTTCATCCAAACACCACCTCCTGGCACAAAATTACTCAATTTTACAAGTGCCGGAATTAATAGTTTTTCAGTCAGGTTGGCCTTCTGGATCGATGCATCTGCAGCTCTCAGCAATGCACCATCACTGCCTTCTTCTTGGGCTTGTATTCTAATTTTCGTACTTAAATCCGCATCAAAGATGATAGTTGATTTGGGATTGTCTAAAATAGCCTCTAGCGGTTTGATGCGGTAGGGGACATTGGCAAAAACAAATGCTCTTTCGTCTAACCATTTGTTTAAGACCTCAGGCTCGTGGGCACGCAATGTTTCGATCAAGCGTAGTAAGTACACGATTTGATGATCGCCCCAATAACCAATGCCAGAAAATGGATCATCCGCGTCGATTTCTTCCCAGTCGAATCCGCCGTCGAATATACGATATGGGTTGTAGCCGTCCATGGTCGATGTGTTAAGGAACTTCGCTACGACGTGTTCTAGGAAGAGTGGGTAGCTTAGGCATAAAGATTCCCAATTTTGAAATATATCCCGCCAATTACCTTGATAAGCCATGCAGGGACTGCCGTCTGAGTCATGAGTTTTTATGACAAACTTGTTCCATGGTCGACTAGGGTCACCATGTCGTCGACTGAAGGTCAGAGGTAAATACTCTAAGAATAGCCGGATTAAATCCAGGTCATTAAGTGCTTCAATTTGGCTACGACATTCTTTGTAATTCAACCATCCATTCAAGCTTGAGAGGGCAGTCTCGTGTAAATCATAGAGCCTACGATTGGCTTGCTTGACATGCGCCTGTAGGTGCTCTCCCTTGATGTCATACCCGTTGATGAAGACTCCTCCACGCATGGAGTTGAAGAGAACATTGGCGGTGTGATGAATTTGCGACATTAAGTCGTTCCCACATTGGAACGCATCCGCACTGGTTAATAATCCAGCAAGTTCCGACGCATTGCTTTCGATCGCTTCAGCTATCAAGCTTGCTCCATTATTTGTATCTAATTCAGCGATACGTTGGGCAATTCCTGCAGCATCTAGATCAGAATCGAGTACGATCACCCATTCCTTTTTTTGACCAGGCTCTAGGCTTACTTCACCGTGCAACCAATAGGCGCCACGCTGCCCGCAGTTTAGATCGCACGGATCAATTGCTTCAGCACGGATCATTGCATCAGGGGCTTCTGTGGCCAGAGTAACAGCGGCTTCATCAAGGCCAGAAGACCAAGCACAGTTAGCGCGAAGATTTTCCATCGGCTCGGGGCGATCCGTAATTCCTGATGCTGTGGAATAGACTGCCATGCGAGAGTTGGCTTGCAGCTCGCTTTGCTTATAAGCGTCGGTCAATACACTACTGTTTGCTTGCATGCGCGAATCCAAGCCAGGGGGTAATATATTGGCGATGCCGTCTAAAACATTTAGTTGAACTGCCTGATTGCCGCGGTTTTCCAAGCAGGCTGTGCGAGCCAAACCAAAGCGCCCGGCGGGCTGCCAACGATATTTAAAAGATAAACCATCTTGGACTCGTTTTTCTTCGAAGCAGATCGAGTTGCCCAGTGCCCCCTTAGACAAAGTCCGTGCTAAGTCGGGCTCTTTTGCGGCATGTGGGGTGAATGGTTCCCATAGTTCATTGCCTTTAAGGCGGATCATTGTGCGTGGCCCAGTCGTACCATAACTGTCGTGTATTTTGTCGACCGTGACATAAGGAAAAATTGATTTTTCTGCACTTTCTCGGCCTGCAGAAAGCGAACCGCGACTAGAGATAAAAGCCCACAAGTTGTCCCGACTAATCAGCGACATAAAGAACGGAGGCATCTCATCATAGTCGTGAATTTCAAGGAGTGAATTCTCTTGAGATTCTGTGCATTCAGCAGTGTTGTTATCTTTAATTTGCATGTTGGTTTTATTTTGCCTTGAATTGTGCACTTTAATGCACACGGTGGCTTTACATGTCTAATATAAAATCTGTATTTTTCTTATCAAGCGCCGCTTGTTACCTACTTGCTCTGATGTTATCGTCGACTGCCTTGCAAGGCAACGAAGCAGTAGCAGATGAGAGGCCAAATATCGTTTTCATCCTTACAGATGATCAGCGCTACGATGAGATTGCAGCCATTGGAAATTTCCCATGGCTCAAGACGCCAAACTTAGATCTTTTAGTTAACAATGGAGTTACTTTTGAGAATGCCTTCACTACTACGTCCCTTTGTGGCCCTTCTCGTGCCTCTTTTTTGACAGGTGTATACGCCACTACCCACGGAGTCATTGTAAATGAGCATGTTGACTACGATAAAAGCCTGCCGACTTTCCCAGTATTATTGCAAGAGGCTGGTTACAACACTGGCTTTATGGGAAAGTGGCACCAAGCCATGCACAACCGCCCGCGCCCTGGCTTTGATTATTGGGCATGTTTTTGGGGGCAAGGAAAGTATTTTGGCGACAAATTCCTATTGCACGACGGCGCAACTCGAGAAGTCCCTAAAGGTAAATATTTGACGGATGAGTTGAACGATATGGCAGTCGAATTCATCAACCAAGAGCGTGGTGATCAGCCATTTATGCTCTACCTCAGCCATAAGGCCTTGCATCAACCATTTACGCCAGCGCCTCGACATAGTAAGCTTTACCGCAATATCGATATCCCTTCGCAGGATGACTTAGACGATAACTTGGAGGCTAAGCCCCTTTACGTTTCTGAGTCAGCATTAGAAAAGAGGCGAAAGACCGGAGGCAAAGCCCCCTTGCATCCACGCATACCAGATAAATTGCGCACGATCACTGCGGTTGACGATGGGGTAGGGATGATCATTCAAGCCCTTGAAGAAAAAGGACAATTGGATAACACCATAATCATATTCGCAGGTGACAACGGATACTTCATGAGTGAGCACGGAGGCTTGCATGATAAACGCAAAGCGTATGACCCATCCATCCGTATCCCATTAATTATGTGGAGCCCTAGCCTTATGAATGCTCAAAAGGTGGATGAATTAGTTCTTAACATAGACCTCGCACCTAGTTTACTTGATATTGTGGGTGCACCGATTCCCGAGCACATGCAAGGTGAGAGTTGGGTTCCGCTCCTCCAGCCAGATGGCGAAGGTCGCGAAGGTTTCTTGTATGAATACTACAAAGAATCGGACTATCGCCCCCGTGGAGGCTTTCCAGGAACTCCGACGCTCCACGCATATCGCACAGAGGATTGGAAATTAGTCCGTTATCCAGACGGTAATTTCAAGAGCGAGCTCTATCACATCTCGGCCGACCCAAAGGAGCTCTACAATCATGCCCAGAATCCCGAATATGCGGCAAAGCTGGTTGAATTAAATGAGAAGCTTGATGCATATCTCATTAGCATTGAATATGTTGCACCTGAGAAGATTCCTGGAGGTGGCATTACTCATTGGCAGCTTTATGGCAAATAGCGCAGTCGATTACTGAGCGAATAATTTGAATTTTGGTGTAATAGACAAAATCACCAAGAATGGGGATAGCCGCACGTTACGTATTTGTAGCGTGCGGCTTGATTCTTTAGTAGCATCGCGCTTAAAGTAATTGCCTAGTAGGAGATCACATTTGTTTTATACTTATACCTAGTTGAAGCTAGATATCGTGATCGATGGTTCATTATCATTTCCCTCTTGGACTTTAAATTGATTGCATCTCCGATAAAAAGTAGTTCTTAAATAAGGATTACCAATGACGGATTTGACATCAAACTTACTTACACAAGCCCCTAGTATCTAATGGAGGTGAAGCAGCAATTAATAGCAGACAAGCTTGGTATCTCCCGAACCACAGTTTCTAGATGCTTTACCAACCATGCCGGGATCAACCCAGATACCCGCGCAGCGGTCTTTTCACTGGCATCTGAGTTAGGCTATAATTATCTAGAGCCGAGAAAGAGTGGTAAAAAAGGGAGCAGCTCAAATCAGCAAACCTTAGCAGTGCTGATTTGTAGTAATTTGGAGGAATATAATAGCACTGAGTATGAGAGCCCTGGTTTTCAGCTATTACCGGGGATTTCTGAATATGCGCAGCTGAACAAGCTACAGCTTGATATTCACATCATTGATCCCAGGGAAGATAACCTTGAAGAGGGCACTTACAAAAAGCTGCTCAAAGATAAGAAACCACTTTGGGACGGCGTCCTTCTGGTGTATCCATTCCCAGCTAAGGTCATTGAAGGGCTTATGCGCCTATTTCCTTGTGTGTCTCTGGTCGAACAATTTGGTGCCCAAGATCTGGACTGTATTGATGTGGACCATCACCGCGGGGTATCTCATCTAATGCAAAGACTGATCGATGAGGGACATCACCGGATTGGCTTTTTCTCAAGGCGTTACTCAGTCGAGCCCCTCTGGGTCTATCGACGCTTCAGTGCATTTGTTGAAAAATTAACCCGTGCTGGACTACAATTTCGCCCAGAGGATGTTTTAAACCTGTATAAAAAGGACACTTACTCCTTGGATGAAAGCTATCAAAAGGCGATTCAGCAGACTAAGGACGGCGTGACTGCATGGATCTGCCCTGCGGACCATATTGCCTATGACTTTATATCTGTATTTACTCAGTATGGCTTGGTTGTTGGTAGAGATTATTCCATTACAGGTTTTGATGGCATCCCAAACGCAACTGACCAATTCGATTTGACCACGATTCAAATACCTTATCGCGAGATTGGTTATCAAGCTGCCAGACGGCTGCATGATTTGTTAGACAACCGTTTCAGCGCTACTCAGCACGTTTATTTGAACGGTAAGGTCTTAGCGGGCGACAGCGATGCTCGAATCGCAGACGAGGCGTAGTCTTATCCTTCACGCTAGGACGGCAAAGATCTAGCCCAAGTGTGATGCCACTAAGCAGGGTGGGGTCTTATTCTCTCTGAACATTAGCGGACCCTTGTCATCAGGCACAAAAAAAGCCTCCCTTGGGAGGCTTTTCGAAAAATGGTGCTTAGTCTAGCTTACAGCACGACGGCGAACCATCATGAAAGTGCAGGCAAATAGGCCGGCAAGTAAAGCATAGGAACTAGGCTCTGGGACCGCTGCTGCAGCGAATACTCCTGAGATACCGAGATTGTCCAATTGGTTCTGCTGACCACCGAGAACAGAACCTGTCCATGTAATCCGGAAGGATGCCTGATCACCAGCAGCAAGTTTTACACCTGCACCTTGCCCAGAAAGTTGAGCGGCAATGGAAACATCATGTGCATTTATACCAATTGGTGAACTTACACCTTCTGTAGCAGATCCAGCAATGTAAGCTAGATTTGAGACATTGGCACCAGTCCCCATGTTTTGTAAATTGCTTAATGCGTTGTTAGAAAGATACTGTATGGTGAATGCGTTGTTAGCGTTAGCATTAGGATTTCTGTTATCGAAGTGAATACTATCTAAAATGAAGTCAGCAGCTGAGCTCTCGTTTTTAATCAAGAAATCGAGGCGATTTAAGCCGTCGGTTGTTCTGAATTTGACAGCGCTGTTGCCACCAATGCCAGTGAGATCGGGACCGCCAATCACACCACCAAAACTGCTATCGTTAAAACCAGCAGTGGCGTTCGCGAACTTACCAAAACCGCCAAAACCATTACCAGAGGCGGTAGCACCAGCGGCGCCAGAAAGATAACCACCACCATCAAAATCAGGAGTTGTTTCATCAATTTTAGTATTATTTGATCCCGGTGTGAGTACTAAAAATTGCGTGAACCCCATGTAGGTCGTACTGCCGTCGATTACTTGCGCGTTCGATGACGAGATTGAAAATGCGAATGCTGCAGCAGCAAGGGACAGTTTAAGTAGTTTGGATTTCATGTTGTGTAGGGCTTTGTTTATGTAGGGTAATTGTGAACTAAAAATACTAGGTATCTTCAGTTAGAATAGGTTTATAGTTATATTTAGATAAAATTTTCCACCCGTTGCAAGCTTTTTTGCACATTAATGCACAATAAAAACTAGACTCTTAGTAATCAGTAGGCTTTAAATCCCTTAAAATATTGATTATAAATAAATTATGTATTTTATGATCGCCTGAATATTACTTCATAATTTTCAAAGATATTGGTCATGATTGCAATTAGTGGCCCTTTTTCAAAGATATTGAATCATAATTGCAATTGTGTGCACTTTTTAATTGAAACGGCTTTCTGTCTAGCATTCGTAGGGACTAAGCATTTTTATTGCTTTAGAGCATATTTTAGAAACTAACCACCCAATGAAGATTCAGTTTATTTCCCTCCTATTACTGGTAACCATGTTGCCCAGCTACGCTGGCACCACTCAAGCAATGAAACGTAATGTCGTCTTCATCTTAAGCGATGATCACCGCTTCGATTTCATGGGCTTTACCGGCAAACTGCCTTGGCTGAAGACGCCACACATGGATAATATGGCAGAGCGGGGAGTGTATTTCGACCAAGCCTACGTGACCACCTCCCTCTGTTCCCCGAGTCGCGCCTCGATCTTAACGGGTCTCTACGCCCATACGCATACCATCGTCGACAATCAGGCCCCAAATCCGGGCAACCTGACTTATTTCCCAGAATACCTACAACAAGCGGGCTATCAGACTGCGTTTTTTGGTAAATGGCACATGGGTGACGAGTCGGACGACCCGCAGCCTGGCTTTAATCATTGGGAATCCTTTAAAGGACAGGGCGTCTACACTGGGGTGACGCTCAACATCAATGGGGAGCACACCAGTTATGAGGATACCGTGTATACATCTGATCTGCTAACGGAGCATGCGGTGGAATGGATGGAGCAAATAGAATCGGATCAGCCCTTTTTCGTGTATCTATCGCACAAGGCGGTACACTCAGAATTCAAGCAGGCAGCCCGCCATGCGGGGATGTATGCGGGAGTAGACTACGAATTACCGGCGACCTACTCACAAACCCAAGATGGTAGCTATAAAGATTTACTCTGGCCGGAGTGGGTCAAGGAGCAGCGCCACAGCTGGCACGGTGTGGATTACATGTATCATGGCAACGGAGCAGTGGGTGACTTGGTCATCGATTATTGCGAAACCCTCATGGGAGTCGATGAAAGTATCGGCACTGTGATGGCGTATCTAGAAGCGCGCGGTCTTGCGGATGAAACCGTAGTGATCTATATGGGCGACAACGGCTTCAGTTGGGGTGAGCATGGATTGATCGACAAGCGGCATTTCTATGAGGAATCCGCCAAGGTGCCGCTCCTAGTGCGCTGCCCTGATCTATTTGAAGGTGGTGAAACTTTACATAGCCTTGTGCAAAACATTGATATTGCGCCCACAGTTATGGCGATGGCAGGCCTTGAAAAAAATCCTGAGATGCACGGGGATTCCTTTCTACCATTGCTCGTCGGAAAAGAAGTGCCCTGGCGAGATAAGGTCTTTTACGAATATTATTGGGAGTATGATTTCCCGATGACCCCATCCGTTTTCGGTGTTCGCACAGATCGTTACAAGTTAATCCGCTATCATGGGCTCTGGGAACGAAACGAACTCTACGATCTCCAGAGCGACCCCAACGAAATGTATAATTTAATCGAGCACCCCGAGCACCAGGACCTTATCCGCGAACTCGCCGGTGAGATTTATGACTGGCTGGAAAACTCGGGAGGTATGCAAATACCACTCAAGCGGACGATCAAGCACCGCTGGGGAGATTATCGCCACCCTGGGCAGTATTAAGGAGGGCACGCTTTCTGGAACTAGCGAGATTTCCTCGGGGTAATCGGCGGTGGGACTTCCGCCTGCAATTGGCCGAGTGTAGCTTTCAGTTGACGGGCAAGTTCCGGCTCTTGTTGCCAGCGATCCTGACTTTCGCTGGGGTCTTTTCCCAAGTGGAAGAGTTGTTCCCCATCATCTGCATCGTAGACCAGCTTCCAGTCGCCTTGGCGAACGGCGCCTGCTTGGTCGGACATCCACAATAGGGTTCGTTCCGGTAAAGCGGTATTTCCCGGTAGGAAAGTGGGCGTAATGTCATGGCCATCCACATACATCTGCTGATTCGGTTTCGCCCCTGCGACAGCACACAAAGTAGGCAATAGATCTAAGGTAGTCACTGCTTGCTCGCAAGTAATCGCCTGTGGGATGGCCGATGGCCATTGAATGATGAATGGCACACGGATGCCACCTTCGTAATAAGTTCCTTTATGGCCTCTCAGGCCTGCGGTGGAGCCAAGTAGTTCGCCTCGTGGCCATGCTTCAGGCATTCCTTTAAAGCTAGTAATGGCTGGGCCATTGTCGCTGATGAATAGAACCATAGTGTTCTCAGTAATTTGCGACTCATTGAGGGCGCCTAATACTTGACCGACTCCGTCATCGATCGCGAGCACCATGGAGGCGTAGAGTCGCAATGCTTCACTCTCAATGTGTTGTAATTTTTCTTGGTGCTCACGCTTGCCCTGTAGCGGACTATGGGGGGCATTGTAGGCCAACATTAGGAAAAACGGGTTATCTTTTTGCTCATGAATGAATTCACATGCGTGGCGTGTCAGTCGATCGGTCAGGTATTCTTCGCCGGCTTCTGCCGGACCCCAAATACCGCTTTGCTTACTGCTCCCATAGTTGCGGTCATCGACGCCCTTATAAACGCCATTTTCGTTTGGCCAATAGTCTCCCTCCCAGACCATCACGTCATAAGTTTGATCGAAATAGTTGCTCGCTGGCATGGGATCCCAGCCCGGGTTGTTGAGGTTCCATTTCCCTACCAAGCCAGTAATGTAGCCCGCAGTTTTCAGTGTTTGTGGCAAGATCTGGTGGCCCTTTGGCATCTGCACTGCCCCCATGTCAGGATTCCAGTAGACGCCGATCCGGCTTGGTTGCATGCCGCTGTGCAGTCCGACTCGGCTGGGCCCGCAAACAGGGCTTACGCTGTAGCCTTGGGTAAATCGAATGCCTGGTTCAGTTAATGAATCAATGTTAGGAGTGGGCACGAGCGAACCGCCGTAGCATCCGGGATCGCCGTAGCCCATGTCATCCACAAAGATTAGAACAATATTCGGCTTCGTCGCGCTTGTGTTTGCGTAGACATCTACTGACAGGCAGAGCAGAATGAGTAAGCTCCACAAGCAGCGAGTGGTCGTAGGCAATTGGTGCATTATTTGGGATATCGAGAGAGAAAGAGTGTCTTAGTTGCACCCGAACGACCATTTTTCCAGCTATTACTGTCCTCAGGTTTTTCTGCACCGACTGTATCAAGATAAGTTTCGAGCTCAGCATTGAGTTTGCCAGCCAGAGCGATGTTTGCCTCGTAAAGATCCTCACTCTCGCTGGGATCATCGGCGACGTTAAAGAGCAATTCACGCTTAGATGAGGTAAACTTCAGTAGCTTGTAGTCACCTATGCGGATTGCTGAATGCGGTTCATTGAGGCCAACAACATTGTAATGTGGGAAGTGAAAGACTAAGCCTTCGGGTGGGCGTTGAATTTTGGTGTCAGGATTTTTGAGCACGGGGTGAATGCTTCGGCCATCTAGCTCATCAGGGAGGGCATCGGTCGCACCGGCGATATCTGCGAGAGTAGGCAGAAGATCATAACTAATGACAGGTTCATTACTCTGTGAACCAGCTTCAACTCCTGGGCCTATGACGGCAAATGGCACGCGTATGCCACCTTCGGTCAAATCCCATTTGCCTCGAAGCAGAGGAGAATTTAGCCCAGCCGGGTAGGGTTTGCCTTTGTTGAGTTGAATTGGCAGAGTCGGCATGCCTCCGTTGTCTGAAGTGAAGATTAGGTAAGTGTTTTCCGCGAGGTCCAGTGCATCATAAGCCTCTAAGAGCAGACCAATCGATTGATCCAGGTTGTGAACCATGGCTGCGTAAGCTCGGTCTTGGTGAACTTTGCCATCAGGCCAGTTACCTACCTCATCGAAAGCTTCTTCGTTATAAACAAGGTTCGAGTGAACCGCATAGTGGGAGATCTGAATGAAGAAAGGCCGCTCCTCTTTGAGCGATTTTTGCATGAAGTCGATAGCCCGGTTAGTGAGAGAGAACACTCTCTTAGGATCGTCTTCGGCGTAGCCCCCCCATTCGCGATCTTTGTCTTTCATCGTAAAGCCTCCCTCTCGGTTAGTC
>Ga0209711_10004400_pt1 | contig 11398 bp, 10 predicted proteins | sample ArcticOcean_MG_C_7_FD_187441 | JGI IMG/M metagenome (GOLD analysis project Ga0209711, IMG submission 187441) | Marine microbial communities from western Arctic Ocean - ArcticOcean_MG_CB11_88 (SPAdes) (version 2) | ecosystem: Environmental > Aquatic > Marine > Oceanic | place: Arctic Ocean... | reverse complement strand
TGATTACCTGGGGCGTCTGACAATCATCGAATTGTCAACGACGGTTAGCGACTACGAGATTCATCAAATCGCCTCCGTCAACGTCCCCAACCAATGACCTGATCAATTGCCGCCGGGCACAAGGTCACATGCGATTAGCCGGCTTCGTTACCTACGTTGGGAGCCGGCGTGCGGCGGCCGAACATTCCTCGACCTTCCATCCGGAAAACCACTACGTCGTCTTGGTTGATCAGATGCGACAGGAAAAATGCCGTGCCGCGCACAGGGTCGCTCCCTGAGGGCTGCGTGCGCATTATCTCAACCGTTCCCCGCAACACATCGCCGGGTCGCACCGGAGCGAGCCAACGTAAATTCTCAACCCCGGGCGAACCAATCGAGTCGGTGTAATTCAAGAACTGTCGGGCATAGAGCCCCATATACACGGAACCTGTGTGCCAACCAGAAGCGATCAGCCCGCCGAAACTACTTTCCGCAGCAGCGTCCGGGTCAACATGGAACGGCTGCGGGTCGAAACGACCTGCGAACTCAAGGATCTCGTCGAGCGTAAACTCATACTCCCCCAGCTCATAGACACCCGGCACCAGATCTTCCCAGTAAAGAAAGTCGCTATCGCTCAACCGTTTGTGCCCCTCGGCCATCACATTCATACCTCATGCTCGCACACGAGCCTCCGGCAACGACCATCTCCCCGGCCGAGTCGAAACTACGTGCGTTAACGGCCGCAGCCCACCTCACGACAACCACGCCACTGCCGCAGGCGCCCGTCCTCCATCGTGCGCACACGACTTTTTGAACTAATTACCGCTCTCGAGTTTACCCGAATACTTGTTCGTCTTAAGGCGGAAGTTCTTGGTTGCTACTCCGTCTGGGTTGAGGTCACCTCGTGACTCCCGCTGCTATCTTCGACGGCTTGCACCAGTGGCCGATACACGTTTGTGGGATTTGTTCTTTCGAGCTTCCCACGTGATTTCCTATGCCTGCTGCTGTTGCACGACCTAAAAAACGCGACCACGCCGCCAGTAACCGACTCACCGTCGGCTGTCCCTCGTTCCGAGGCGCAGTCGATCGAACTGATCGACGCAGTCAAACACGTCCGCCGACTGGCAACAGTTGCCACGGTTGACGCAATCACCCAAATCCATCTGTCTCGCGTGTTCTATGACCAGAATCATGTCGACGCTCGCATCATGTTCCAGCATGTGGCTGGCGTGTCAGGGGCTGAATCGCATCGCCTTGACAAGACCCGGCGCATCATCGCCGATTGCGAGAAGTCCAACAGCAAATGGCACGACGGCCGCATCAGTCGCTGCCAGATAGATCATGTGAGACCTGCAGCCCGGGGCGGGCCCAGCAACCAATTGAACGGCCTCCCCGCATGCCATAGACACAACCGCTTGAGAGAACGCGGCTACACCGTCGCCCGCCAATCAGACGGCAACATCCTCATCGCCACGCCGAACGGCGACCCCGTCCGCTAACCCAACGCGAACGCTCTTGAGAGCGCCAGTTGCGCCAGATCAAAGTTGCTCGTCGTCTTCATCGGTCGAAGCCGGCAGTGTGTCGAGCGCTCGACCTGTTAGCCATTGCGCCGCTCCCACGGCTCCGGCACCGCCCAGGACCGATGCAGCCCCTAATGCGTAGCCCGCCACTTGGAAGTCAGACCTCATCTCAGTCAGATCCATTTCGCCGACCACCGGAGCGAGCACCGGATCCAATAAACCCGACGCTGCTAGGGCGAGAACATCGGCTTCGAAACCAACCGTGTTAATCACCCGCACAGCCAAGGATTCACTTACGGCCATCCCGCCAATGGACCCCACAATTCCTGCACCAACCAATCCACCCGTTGCCCCGAGCGTTGCGTTCTCAGCCAGATCCTGGGCAAGAGGATCACCCGTCAGAAGATTCTCGCCAACCGTAAGCCCAGCTCCGACTGCGGCACCACCCACAGCCGCAGCGGCCGACGAAACCAGTGCAGCGGTCAGCCCGCTGCCGAGACCGCCCGTGCCCGCAAAAAGGGCCGCACCTGCAACTACAGCAGCAGCCAGAATTAGCGTGTCACCATGGTCTTGCATCCAGGTCTGGTCGTACCAGTCGGCTTCGAGCACTTGCTCCACCGCCGAGACCTCGGCAGCGCTCAAGCCATACTCCGAGCTACTAGCCAGAACCAGCATGAAATCGACCTCGCTGAGTTTGCCGTCAGCCCACCCCAGGCCGCCACCCTGGCTGGCGACATCAATCTGGACAACCACATTGCGCAGCGTCAGGTTGGTCTGCTGCTTGAGAACAAACAGGTTGATGTCAGCCGACGAAATTTTGTTGTCGACAGGCCGATCTCGGCCAAAGGAATCGAGGCCCACGACACTGCCACTACTCGCTGCCGAATCAAGCCTGTTGAGTAGTTGTGGTGCCCGTAAGAGAGCCGAGGCAGCAACGGCCACTTCGTTGTCGAACATCTCAGAGTTGTTGACCACGAAGCGCAGATCCGCCAACGAGACAAGGTTGTCGGCGACCCCGCCGGTGGCCGTGTCGAGGACGGGGAAGTGCTCTACCAGGCCGGTGAATGCGTTGTACTCGGCCAGAGTCATGGCAAAAGCCTGGGCTTCGGCCGCACGGACGGCGCCGTCGACCAGCGCTACGTCTTCGTCAGCAGCAAACGCTTCGATCTCGCCAAGATCTAGCCCGGCTTTGGCCGCCATGTTCACTGCAACAACGGCATCCTCGATCTGCCACCCATTCGAGATAAGCCCGCTGGCGGACTCAGCTAGCTCATCAAGCTGAACAGCCGCCGCAGCCCGGTCCAGTCCAAACTCGCGGGCAACCAGGTCGACTTGCTCGACTCGAACCTGTTCTTCGAATGCAGCCGGGAAGGCCAAGATCGCTGGCGTCCCTTGGTCGAGTTTACGGGCGAGCCGTTCGAGCGTGGCCGAGTGCCCGACACCAACGAGCACCCCAAATAGCTCTGCGCGTTGCCGCCGAAGCTCATCAACCTCGGGGAACGGTGCTGTCTGCATGGCAGCGGTGAGTCGGTCGATCTTGCCCATCTCGAAGACCCCGGCTGCAATGTCATAGTCAAGACCATGCTCGTGAGCGAACTCGACGACTGCTGGTAGTACGCCAAATACGACCGACGCAAACAGTGTCGATGCCAGGGTCCGGTTTCGGTCAGCAATAAAGGCAGCCACCAATCTGTCGAGCTGGACCTCCGACGTTGCATGAGCAGCCAACGCTGCTCGTAAGTCACCCTTCGCTGCATCGACCCGAGCATCATTACCCGGTATCGATCCACTGATCTGGGCCTGGTTCAGGTGAACCACCGTGGCCATTGCAAGCGTCACGTCCTCGAAATTCCGGCCACCAACATGAAGTGACCGATCAACAGCCAAGAGCACCGACATAACGTGCGCCGCTTGCTTGTCGGTGCCGGTCTGGGGCCGAACCAATTCCCGCAGCACCCGCAGTCGGCGGTCCAATTCAGGATCGTTCTCACTACCACTAAACGCATGGACACTGCTGACTGCACTTGCGATCGACCGAGGCGAGTCCAGTCCAATAGTGAATGACGCCAGGGCCTCAGCCGCAATGCGAATAGCAGCTGCCATTACTGCACCATCACTTCCAATCTCGTCGAGCATGGCGACTACGCCAGAGGGAATATCAGACAACAGTTCGGCGTCGACTACGACAAGCCGGATCTCCTCGCTGCGGGTAACCCAGCCCCCGAGCCGCTCGGCTAGCACTCGGGATGCGTCAACGTCCATACCGAGAAGTCCATTTAACATGTTTTCATGCTATTTCATAGCCAATGAGACTTCAAGCTTTGGACGCTGCCACACCACCCGTCTCGTTCCTAGACTGCAGGCATACATGAGCAACCACGACCATCAAGAGACGCCGCAGCCAACGGTGTGTTATCGGCATCGCACGAAAGCATCAGGCGTACGATGCCAACGCTGCGAGCAGTTCATTTGCGCGGAATGCATGCATCAGGCCTCGGTGGGCGTGCACTGCCCCGAGTGCACCTCGAACAACAAACAAACGGTCTACACCCGCGCCACCTTGCCCGCTAACCGAGGGCTCGTTACCCAGGTTCTGATTGGGCTAAACATTGCCGTCTTCCTGCTGCAGCTTGTGCTGTGGGACGCGACAATCTCAACAGCTGGCACAGCAGCCGAAGAACTCGCGGTAAACGGCCCGCGAATCGACGCGCTGGGTCAGTGGTGGCGCATCATCACAGGCGGCTTTGGGCACTTTGGCATTATCCATCTCGGCATGAACATGTACAGCCTCTACATCCTGGGTCCAATCATCGAACGGCGACTCGGGTCAGTGAGCTTCTCCTTGGCCTACGTCGCAGCCCTGGTCGGCGGTTCGCTCGGCGCCCTGGTGCTCGACGTGTTGTCCTTCACCATGGGAGCTTCGGGTGCCATCTTTGGCCTACTCGGCTTGCTCGTCATGATGTTCCGAAGCCAGGGAATCAGCATTGCCCAATCCGGCCTTGGGCCCGTCCTGCTCCTCAACCTCTTCATAAGTTTGAGCGGTTTCGTGAGCCTGGGGGGCCATGGCGGAGGCTTCATTGTTGGCCTCATTCTTGGCGCCTTGCACTTCGGTATCAATGCTCACTCTAAGCCATTATTCGGGCGCGACCGAGTGAAGCGAGACATCGCTACCGCAGCGCTCATCGTCGTGCTCTTCGTCGGTTGCCTATGGGCTTCGAGTCGTTGGATGCAAGCCGCTGGGTTCTGATAGAGCCGCAGCATCACGAAGACAGCCCTGCGGAAAGAAGATGAACCAGCCCTGATGACTTAGGGTCAAGATATGACCGACGCAATCCGCATCGACCCTGAAACGGGCCTAAAGATTTTCACCACTCGGGCCGCGAAAGCCAGCGAGAAGATCACCGGCACGGGCTACGCAGTGCTCGAAGATAAGGCACTGATCACGCTGCCAGAACAACCCTCTGGGGCAGTGTTCAACGCCGAAGAACAGGCGAAGTACCGGGAGTTCAAAGAAGCCCGAGCCGGTGCTGCTGACTACATGGCACTCGAAGGCGAGTTCGCTTCTTATCTCGAAGACGTTTACTCCGAAGAACCCATCCCTCGCGATGCGCTCACCGACGAATGCGAGATCCTGGTTATCGGCGCTGGCTTCGCTGGCCTGCTGCTTTGGTACCGCCTCCGTCAGGCTGGCTTCCATGATGTCCGCTTCTGCGAAAAGGGCGGCGACGTCGGCGGCACCTGGTATTGGAACCGTTATCCAGGCATTGCATGCGATGTCGAGAGCTACAGCTACCTACCACTACTCGAAGAGATGAACTACATCCCGACTATGAAGTTCGCATCCGGGTTCGAGATTCTCGAGTACTGCCAATCAATGGCGACCGAGTTTGGTTTCTACGACAAATGCCTGTTTCACACCACGGTCGACACCACCGAATGGGACGAGACCGCCCAACGCTGGTCAGTCATCACCGACCGCGGTGACGTCATGCGAGCCAAACACGTCGTGCTGGCAAATGGCATCCTGACCAACCCAAAACTCGCCAGGATAAAAGGCATGGAGTCCTTCGCCGGCGATGCGTTTCACACATCGCGCTGGGATTACAACGTCGACTTAGCCGGGAAACGTGTCGGTGTCATCGGCACCGGCGCAACCGCAGTACAGGCCGTACCCGAACTAGCCAAGATCGTGGGCGAACTCTTCGTGTTTCAACGCACACCGAGCTCAATCGACGTTCGAGACCAGCAAGCAACAAGCCAGGAACAGGTCGACGAATGGTCAAACGAACCTGGCTGGGCAATGGCTCGTCGAAAGCGTTTCTCAAAAATTTCGGCCGGCCGCGCCGCAATTAAGGCCGACGACGACTACCTCGCCGGGCGAGCTAACGACTTCAAGAAGGAACGCAAACAGCACGCCCGTCAGCTCACGCAAGAAGAAATGGTGCAGAAGCAACTCGACTCAAACTTCCGCATCATGGAACAAATTCGCGCCCGAGTGGACGCCATTGTTCATGACCCTAAGACCGCCGAAGCGCTGAAGCCGTACTACCCCTATGGCTGCAAGCGACCTACCTTCCACGACGAGTACCTACCAGCGTTCAACCTGCCACATGTGCACCTCGTCGACACCGCACCCGTTGGTGTGCAAGAAATCAATCAACGCGGCGTCGTCCACGACGGCACCGAATATCCCGTCGACGTGCTGATTTACGCGACTGGTTTCAACTGGATGGCAACCTCGACATTCAACATGATCAAGGGGCGCGGCGGCGTCAGCCTGAGCGAAAAGTGGCAAACCCAGGGTTGCAAAACATTCCTGGGACTACACAGCAACGGCTTCCCAAACCTGTTCATCGTCAGCGGCCCCCAAGGCGGCGGCGGAAGCTTCAACTTCATCGATGCAATCGAACAGCACGCTGACTACATCGTGTGGATGTTGACCGCCATGCGGGATCGCGATCATGCCGTAGTCGACATCACCCCCGACGCCGAGGAGCGTTACGCCGAGCACTGCGCGCAGGCTGACATCGCAACCGCCCCACTTCGAGACTGTATTTCTTATTACAACGGCGAAGGCAACGCCGCCGCTGGCAGTCTGGCGTATTACGGCGGCGGCAATTGGCACAAATGGCGGATTGCCGCCCAAGAATCGCTCGAACCATACGTTTTTGAATCTGCATCGACCCTCTGATTCAGCTGCTGCCCGCAGCCTCGCGGTTCGGTTCCCGTTAGAATTAGGTCAATAGGCCTTTGGGCCACGATTGAGTTGCCGACAGTGAGACGCAATGGACAGTTCAAATTCAGGCTTTGTCTCGCGGACGTGCAGAGTGGCCGCCTGCCTAGGCGCTGTAATGCTCCTACTCCCACTCCTGGGCGCGTTTGCTAACCCCGCCCAGGCGCAAAATAGCAATCCAAACGAAGTCGTCATTTTTGTGCTCGACCTGTCGGGCTCAATGAACGAGCCGTTCGACGATGAGCGCACAAAGCTCGACGTTGCCAAAGCTGCCTTCATCGAGGCTTTCGCCAATGTGAACCCCGACGCCCGAGTCGGGCTTCGCACCTATGGCGATCGAATCCCCCCGGCTGCCCCTGCTGACCGCGAAGTCAGCTGAGCCACAGATACCCAAGTCGCTACCAGCGTTGCTCCCCTGCAACGTGAGTATCTCATTGCTCAGGTCCAGGGCTTCACCGCACTGGGTGATACCCCGACCGCCCTCGCAATCCTGGCGGCCAGCACCGACATACCTGCTGGCTCGACCGGCACCATCGTGTTGTTCTCCGACGGGCGCGATGAGTGCTTTGACGCAGACCTCGACGGCAACCCGGCGACTGGCCCAAGTTACGGCCAGGACCCGTGCGAGGTCGCCAAGTCAATTACCAGTGGCAATGCTGCAGTCGATCGGGTCGTCACTGTCGGGTTTCGGGCCAACAGCGCGGCCGAAACCGAGCTGCGCTGCATCGCAGAATCTACGGGTGGGACCTACACCGCTATTGAAACCCCCCAAGATGCCCGCGACGCACTCCCCCAACTCCTCGTGCAACTGAGCGCCCCTCGCGAAGCGCAGCGCCTTGTAGGTCGCCAAATTCAAGGTGCAACATCAACCGAAGATGCACCCGACTTTGTTCGCCTCGACGAGATCGGCGCCGACAAGGTGCTGTACACCGATTCAATCGATATGAACTCTGTGCGCATTTACCGCATGCCAGAGTACGGCCCAAATGGTGGCACGTTCACGGCCACGGTCTTCGGACTACCCCCTGAGCTCGGCATCACCCTCGACATGCGCATCTTTGTACCCAAGTTCGATCAGGACTTCTTCAAAGGTAAGCACGGCGAGCTCAACGCAGGATTGCCCGAGCGACCAACAGCTTCCATCCGGTGCACCGACTGCCAGATAACAGGTGGACCCCACGAGGCGTTCTTTGTGGTCACGTTGGACTCCGACTCCGGTCTTTCAGGAACCTACGAACTCGAGATCTTGACTGAAGGCCCAGGTTTTGGCGGCTCGACAACAAGCTGCTTGGCACCTCAAGAGTGTTTCTACCCCCAAGAAATTGTCAATCTGACAGCGCAATTCAACTCCACACAGTCTGAGCTCGACACCGGCATTGGCGAACTTGCATCCCCTGACAGCGTCACCGAACGCGACCGGCTTCGCGTCGATACAAACGCTGAACAGGATGCCATCAGTGCCGCAAACATTCGTGCCCAAGAACTCGAAGAACGCATTTTGCTTGCCCCAACCAAATCGAACTCCTTGCTACTCCCCTTGCTCTTGCTGCTCGCCGGCATTGGCCTGGCTTTGGCACCGGTGCAGAAGCTCCGGCGTACTGTCAAACAAGACCAGGACACTAAACAAGACCAAGAGGCTAAACAAGACCAGGAGGCTAAACAAGACCAGGACGCCGATCTCGAGCCATCACCCACCTCCGCACCGGCCGAGGCGGACGCCACTGTTCAACAAGCCCACTCGACCGTCGAACCCGTGCCAAGCCCCGCTTCTGGCTGGCACGAAGACCCTGCAATCGTTGGGCAGTTTCGATGGTGGGATGGCTCGACTTGGACAGGCTTCACCGCCAGCACAGACCAGGAGCCACCACCATCATGACATTGCGCCGCAACCTCGTCATGAGCGTCATGGCATTGCTCATTCTTGTTGTCAGCGCCGTCGGGTCGTTCGGCCCCGACGCGCATGCCCAGGGCCAGACTATTGGTACTGCTGACTTTCGTAACGCACCCCAGCTCACCCCAGGCAGCTACCTCGACAGAATCGTCACCGGCGACAGTGCCTGGTATTCCGTTATCTACACGAATGGCACCCCGTACGAGTTCGAGGTCGACTTCCAAGGAGCCAACCCAGGAACTGGATTCGACCTAACCCTGAGCTTCGTAGCCCCTACTCTTACGACTGTCGATGGGCCGGCCGCAGTCGTCATCGGCAACGGTGTCGACTACCCCGCTGGCCATACCAACGTGTGGTTCCTCAAGGTCTCGCTCGAGACCTCAAACCAGAACGGGGTCGAGTACCCGATCATCGTCAGTGTCGACGGCGTACAAAGCGCGAGCCTCGAAGCGTGTAGCGATATCGACGACTGTGTCCTTGATGACGACTACGCCGCAATCAATGTTGCATTGGCCGAAGCAACCGCCGGTTTGGAAATCGCCCGATCGCAAGAGAAGGCGGCAGCGGTCGAGGCCGAAATCGAGAACCTACGCTGATTTGCCGAGAGCGCCGGCACGTTGGCGCCCGCAGCCCAATCACGGTTAGTCCAAGCCGAAGCCATCATGGCCCAGATGTGCGCACCGCTTACCCTGTGCGATGAGTTCCCTGATCCAGGGAGCAAGACGCCAGTGATCGGCTGGATATTTGGCTTGGGTGCACTCGCATTCGGTGGGTTCCGGGTTTTCAAGAAACTCACGACCGAGCCGACCGAGCCGACCGAGCCGATCAGCCCCTAAAGGCCCGTAAACCGCAGGCAAGATAGCTGTCTTCACCGCTGCATTCATGAGGCGTGCGCCGTCCATTTGGGTTTTGAGACCCACACCCTTTGCGGTGCTCGCAACAGCCTGCGAAACAGAACCCAACGCTTTCTCCTGATCTCGATATGGGCCGATGGAGCGACCGGACTAAACTCGACGGCGTGACTGCATCGGTAGGGGCCAAACGTGCGGTGGCAATTACCGCTCTGATCAGTGTTACTCCCGTCATCTCGCACTCGATCGGCCGCTCGTTGTATGGCCTACTGCTTACCGGTATCCGCGACGATTTTGGATTAAGTAACGCCCAAGCGGGTTACCCAATCTCGGCGATCTTCATGCTGTACGTGGTTGGCGTGGTGATGGTCGTATTTGTGTCGCCTCGGCTCGAACCCATCACGATCATGCGCACCGCCGTAGCTGTCAGCGTCATTGGGCTTGTCATAACGTCGACAGCACAGGGGTTGGCATCGCTGACGTTAGGCATCGCTCTTGTTGGTGGCGCAGGCGCTGGGATCTGGATGACAGCGCCGGTCCTTGTCACCGAATACGTAAGCGAACGCCGACGCGGCATGGTGATCGGCGCGCTCACGTCAACAATGGGCGTTTCCAATATCGCGTTCGGCATCGCTACCAGCGGGTGGCGTCGCGCCGTCGACGACGATGGTCTCTGGCGCCCCGTCTGGTGGCTCGCACTCGGGTTTGCTGCCATCGTGCTCGTGGGTCTATTCACCTTCGCAACTTTTTCTCCAACCGAGCGGATAGCAACCAGCGGCGTTGACTTCAGCATTATTCGGCTCATTCCGCGCTGGCGCGAAGTCACCATCGCATATGCCATGTTCGGCGGCATGTCAGCCGGGTTCCTGACCTTCATTGTGGCTGCGCTCGAAGAGCACGGTGGCATTGCCGAGTCAACGAGCCCACTCATCTTTTCAATGATGGGAGTCGCCGGAATGATCGCGGCCCCACTCGCTGGGGCCGCCTCTGATCGGATCGGGCGGCTCGTGGTTCTGAGGTACACGCTGGGGTTGCTGTTCATTGCCAACATGTGCGTCGTCACCGGTGGCCAAGCGGCCACAATTACCGGCGCACTGTTGTATAGCGCTGGCGCATCTACCGTGCCTGCCATCATTGCTGCCCACGTACGCGACAGCTTGGACAACCGCTCCTTCAGTCAAGCGCTCGCCACCATGACGATCTTGTTCTCGATCATGGCGGCCGCTACGCCAGCTATTGTTGGAGCGCTGGCAGATGTGTCATTCGCATGGTCATATTTGACCTTGGCCATATTTCCAGTCATAGCGTTGGCCTTCCTCCGGCGCTCAGAAACTGGTACACAGAGCCCATGAGCGTCGTCAAAATCAATGCCCTCGAAATCCCACCGCAAGCTGGTAAGGAAATCGTTGGGCGGTTCACCGCCCGCATGAACAGCCTGGCAGACGTTGCCGGCTTCGAGGGATTCGAACTGTTGCGGCCAACCGGTGAGACGGAGACACGCTGGTTCGTGTACACCCGATGGGCCGACCAGGCCAGTTACGAAGCCTGGCGCGACGGCGACGGCGCCAACGCCAGCCACGCCCAGAAGGGCGAGACTGACCAGGGCGAGACTGACCAAGCCCGTAAGCCTGTCAGCATGGGGGCCACTTTGCTCGAGTTCGAGATCGCAGTCAGTACTGGCCCTTCGGGCGTCTGACAGTTCAGCCAGGACCACAGAAGCCGCACGACCTGGCATGGCCCAAATAGCTCAGATAAGATTTGTTATGTTCAAACATTCGCTGCTTGCTCTGCTGGTCGCACTAGCGCTTATCGCAACTTCCTGCGGGTCATCAGAGCCCACGGTGTCATCAGAGCCCACGGTGTCATCAGAGCCCACGGTGTCATCAGAGCCCACGGTGTCATCAGAGCCCACGGTGTCATCAGA
>Ga0209711_10004399_pt1 | contig 11402 bp, 11 predicted proteins | sample ArcticOcean_MG_C_7_FD_187441 | JGI IMG/M metagenome (GOLD analysis project Ga0209711, IMG submission 187441) | Marine microbial communities from western Arctic Ocean - ArcticOcean_MG_CB11_88 (SPAdes) (version 2) | ecosystem: Environmental > Aquatic > Marine > Oceanic | place: Arctic Ocean... | reverse complement strand
GACCCCATCAGGGCGCGTCCACTTGAGCGTGATAAAAGCATCCCCCCAAGTTTCGACAAAATCTGCCTCCACCCGAACTAGTTTGCCGACTTCGAGCTTCACCTTTGACGAAGTCTTTTGCCCCCCCGATACTTCCAAAACTTCATCACCATCGAACTTGAGCGTAAACTTATCATCCACCGTTACCGAAAAGGTATAATCTCCGGAAACCGGCGGCATGAGCCCCCCGGTCCACTGAATGCGAAACTCGTCCCCAGGCATCCCCCGTCCAATCGACTTATTGGCCCAATTGAAATCAATCACCGGATCAACTCGATCCATAAATAGCTTTTCTTGAGAGGATCTCCCGCTGAAATATCGAGCTCGTAATCCCCCTCCACCAGGAACAGCCAAGGTTGGACTCCAGCTTGCAGCAACATTCAGATCGATTCCCTGCCCGCCCGCCAACCAGGTCGTAATTTCATGCACTAAGGGAACAAAGCTCGGTCGTACCTGAAGATTCCCCATGCGCGCATCGAATCCGCAGGTTGTCAGCATGACGCGTCCGCGCCCGTAGTCCCTGGACGCCAAAAACGGATCACCGTTCTCAAAAGTCGCAGCCACTTTTCCTCCCTTCACGAGTTCACTCGTGTTGCGATAAGATTCCAGAAGCCCTTCGCTGAGATCATCGCCTGAACCTCCCTTAAAAAGACGAAGAGCTGGATGATCAAAGCTGCCAGGTGCCGCGTGAATTCCATTTTCAGGAACCGCCATCTCTCCAAGTTGCATCGGAAGAACAGAACCATCACCACCACGCCACTGATTGTAAAAACCGGTATCACCTTTGGGACCCGAAAGCACCCACAGCCCTCCCCCTTTCAGGACGAAGTCAGATATCTTGGAAGCGGCTCCGGAAGGAAGTCGCGGCACATCAGCGAGCACCACTACCGCGGCATCATCGAGATCTAAAGTCGCGACACGGGAGGCATCGACGACCTGAGGATCAATGAACCAATCATCTCCCGCTTCAGAACTGGGAACGAGCGCGAGCCCAAGATACGAAGCAGCTCGATCGAAAAATTCTCCAGTGGGATTTCCTTCCACAAGAATCACGGGGAGTGATTTCTTCACCCAGATCACCCACTCCACTTGATCGTCGCCAGGGAGATCATCGAGCGCTTCAAGGCGAGCAGTCACTACCCTTGGCCCAACCGAACGGAAGCGGTAGCGAAACTCAACCACCTGCTCTTCGCCAGGGAGAAGTTGGCCCACTCCTTTTTCACCAAGAACTTCGTCATCGATCTTCAGCTGAAGAAGGCCTGGAGTGACCACTTCGGTGCCGGTGTTTTCGACCGGGATGCGAAGAATGACCTCGCGATCCATCCCCACAACTTTACGAGAGGTCTCCACCCGGGTGAGTGAAACATTTCGGAGCCGCTCCGGCGGAGGCAGGTTTCGGAGAAGAAGACGAGGCTTGGACGTAAAACCCTCCCAAGCATCACCCAAGTTCTCCCAAGCGGCAGGGCTCTCCAAACGCCAGCCAAGACGTTGGGAATCGGTGAAAACAACGAGGTCTTTGGAAGCCCCATTTCCTTCCGCCAGACTCAAGGTCGCCATCCCCAAAGCCTCATGAGCGCGGAAAGGTCCGCCCACAGGCTTGAGTGCTTCGAGAACTTCCAGAACGTCCGCCCGATGAGTCAAAGGTGTCGCCGTAAGAAGCTCCGGTGCAGGCCCCCCCAGCACGACCGAGAATGCCGTACCACGCGGAGCCTCTTTCACAAAATTGCGCGCTTCGGCCAGCGAGCGATCAAAAGCCGTCATCCCCGATGAGTCGAGTGACATCGAAGTCGAGCCATCGATCACGAGCGCAACATCCCGACGTTCGCTTGTTTGAAAACGACGCAGATTAAGTTGCCTCTCGAACCACACCGACCCCACCGCCGCGAGGAGAAGAAGCGCCCCTGCGATTCGCATAAGCCAGCGTTGCTTTAACGACGAAAGCACAAAAGATCCGCCGAAAGACGCCACTCCCAGAAGCGCCAAGGGTAAAACGACAAGCCAAGGAACCTGAGAATCCGGCGGCGAAAAGGGCCGAGCCAACGCCAGCGCGATCAGAGCCACCAACAAACAGCGCGTGATCATGAGAAGAAAATCTTCCCACTCCATGCGCTTCCGTCGTATCGCTACCGTATCGAAGAGAAAACGCATTGCACCCCAGTCGTAAGGCTTGGCTGCTTGGCTCCGGATAAGATGGATAATTACCGGGATCAACACCCCGGCAAGACCGATCAAAAGCCATGGATTTAAAAAAAGCATAGCTAGATTCTCAAAGAGGCCGACGACGAAGCTAGCACGGGAAATGGCAAGGGGATATTCATCATTTTAAGGGATTCAGAGCACTAAGGTTTTCGTGAACCTAGATAGCGCGTAAGGGTTTCCGGAAGCGCGATTTCCGTGGTCACGGGCACGTAGTCAGCGCGAATGTTCCCACAAACGGCTTCAATCGAGGCGATGAATTCTCGTAGTTTATCGAGATAGGCGGCCCGCACGGCCTGCGGATCGATGCGTAGCATTTTCTCGACTCCTTCGAGATCCTTGAAGCGTTGAAATTTTTGGAACGGGAAGCTTAGCTCTTCTTCCGCGAGTAGATGGAAAACGACGAGATCGTGCTGACGAAAGTTAAAGTGATGAAGTGACTCCACGATTTTTTGCGGCTCGTCGAAAAGGTCACTAATAAGAATCACCAAGCCGCGCGTCGGAATCCTCTCGGCCACTTCGTGAAGCACCTCCCCCACTCCGGTCTCCTCACCCGGCTCACTTTGATAAAGAATTTCACAAATGCGCCGCACCTGACTCGGCCGACTCTCGGCACGCATCAAATGGCGAATCTCGTGATCAAAGGTGACCAAGCCTGCCGCATCGCCCTGTTTCACAAATAGATAAGCGAGCGCTGCAGCAAGCTCACTTCCGTATTCAAATTTCGATTTATCCGAGTGCTCCCCTTTGAAGCTCATCGACCCCGAGACATCCAGCACGATCGTCGCACGGAGATTCGTCTCCTGAATAAACTGCTTCACGACATTGCGGTCGCTTTTCGCCATCACCCGCCAATCAAGATTCTTGGTGTCGTCGCCCGGCGTGTATTCACGGTGCTCGGCAAACTCAACCGAGACGCCCTTGTCCGGGCTCGTGTGCCGACCTGAAAGTGTGCCCTGCATCCGACGACGCGCGAGCCACTCAAGCCGCTTCATTACCGCCATCACTTCGGGAGTGAGCAAGCGCATGCACTCCGGCATTTTCAGCCGTTCGTCAACTTGGCTCCCTTCGCTCATGATCGTTATCGAAGAGACTATATTTGAATATCGTCCTCACCCGCACTGATCTCTTCGAGAAGACGGCGGATAATATCATCGCTTTTCACCCCGGCGGCCTCCGCGTTGAAGGTCGTAAGAACACGATGCCGAAGAACCGGATAAGCAACTGCCGCCACGTCTCCCGTGGTCGCATGCATCCGTCCTTTTAAAACAGCGTAGGCTTTGGCAGCAGAAATAAGCGCAATACCCGCGCGGGGGCCAGCTCCCCAGCCCACCATTTCCTTCACAAAGTCGGGCGCTTCGTCAGTGCCGGGGCGGGTCGCCCGAGTGAGCTTGGCCGCGAAGTCGATCACGTGGTCGCCCACGGGTACTCGCTTCACCACTTCTTGCAGAGCCAGAATCTCCTCACCCGTCATCAGCGCCGAAATCTTCGCCACGATCGGATTGGTCACCCGCCGAATAATTTCCCGTTCTTCATCCGCACTGGGATAGTCCAGAATGATGCTGAACAGAAAGCGGTCGAGCTGAGCTTCCGGCAAAGGGTAAGTTCCTTCCTGCTCAATCGGGTTCTGCGTTGCCAAAACAAAGAAAGGCTCCGGTAATTTCAAAGTACGTTCCCCCACCGTGACCTGATGCTCCTGCATCGCCTCAAGCAATGCGGCCTGAGTCTTTGGAGGAGTCCGGTTGATCTCGTCGGCTAGCACCATGTTTCCGAAAAGCGGGCCTTCCACAAAACGAAACCCACGGTGTCCGGTCTCGGGATCCACCTCGAGAACATCCGTCCCGGTAATATCAGACGGCATGAGGTCGGGAGTGAACTGAACCCGCTTATACTTCAGATGAAGCGCTTCTGAAACCGATGAAACCAAGAGCGTCTTGGCCAATCCCGGAACTCCCACCAGCAGCGCGTGGCCCCGACAAAACATCGCCATCAAGACCTGCTCCACCACCTGATCCTGCCCCACAATCACCTGGGCGAGCTCCTCCTTCATCCGCTTGTAGCTCTGGTGCAGTTTCTCGACCGCCGCTTTATCGTCACTCATTCGGTTTTTTTACGTAGATTCTATCCTCCCTCTTCCGAAAACTTTTCTTACCTCAAGAGCCACGCGGCCTCTTTCGCAAAGTAAGTTAAAATAATATCAGCTCCAGCCCGTTTAATCCCGATGAGACTCTCCATCATCACCTTTTCCTCATCAATCCAGCCAGCCTTCGAGGCGCTCTTGATCATGAGATATTCGCCACTCACTTGATATGCAGCCACCGGCAGCGCAGTGTGCTTCCGGAGTTCGGAAATGATGTCCAAATAAGGCCCCGCAGGCTTCACCATGACAATATCCGCACCCTCTTCCTCATCGAGAAGAAGCTCCCTTACCGCCTCACGACGATTCGCCGGGTCCATTTGGTAAGTCTTTTTATCTCCCGCTTTAGGCGCCGACCCAAGAGCCCCCCTAAACGGGCCATAGTAAGCCGAAGCATATTTTGCGGTGTAGCTGCAGATCGAAACGTTTTCATGCCCATGCTCATCGAGCGCTTCCCGAAGCTCGCCCACGCGGCCATCCATCATATCACTCGGAGAAACGATATCCGCTCCCGCTTCCGCATGACTCACCGCCTGATGACATAAGACGCGCACCGTCTCATCATTCATAATCTCCCCATCAACCACCAATCCATCATGCCCATCCGCATTGTAAGGATCGAGCGCCACATCACTCATCACCACCAGCTCAGGATGCGCCGCCTTCAACGCCTTGATCGCACGATGGATCAGCCCATTTGGATTGAAGCATTCTTCCGCACCCCCCGTTTTTAAAGAAGCCTCAATCTTCGGGAAGATTACCACCCCGGGAACTCCCAAGGCAAGTGCCTCCCCCGCTTCTTTTACCAAGCCCTCAAGCGACCAGCGCTTGCATCCCGGCATCGACTCAATCAGCTCATCCTCCGCCCCATCATGAAGAAAAAGCGGTAGAATAAAATCTCCAGGCGAAAGCAAAGTTTCACGCACCAAAGCACGCACTCCAGCTGATTTACGATTACGACGAGGTCTGATCGGAAGGTCCACGGCATAGAGTCTCACCTTTCGTGCTCAAATCTAAAATCTTAAATTTCAATTCTCCTCATCCAAGTCAAATGCCCGCGGTTCCGCCTGAAACTTCCCCGAACTAAATTCCCAAAAACCTCGGTGACTCAGCGCCTCCTCAACCAATCTGCGTCCCTCTGCGTAATTGGCGGATCAACCTCCACAACCAAGCCTCTCAAATCTCACTGTTCAAATCTCAGAGTTCATCTACCCTCGTCCCCGTGGCCCACACTCCCTTCCACGAACTCCTCCAAAGCGACCTCGCAAAGCTGGAAAAGAACCTCCGTGATCTCATCGATCCCCATCTGGAGACCAAAGACCACCTCAGCCTTCTCAACCTCGCCTGCGGCCGGGCCGATGAAACCGGCGTCCTCGCCAAGGTCCTCGCTGAAAAATCAAAATCTGCCCACATCCAGGGGCTCGATATCCGCGCCCCCGAAATCGGCCAAGCCAACTCCCGCTGGAAAAAGGAACTCGAAGAAAAAACGAGCTCCGACTTCATCGTCCATCGCGGCGACCGCCTCCTCGACCTACAAGAAGTCGGAACCCCCGACATCGCCTTCTTACGTCACCAAAACTACTGGAACGACAAACCCGTCTGGACCGCAATCTTCGACCAAGCCCTCGAGCGCCTCAACGAAGAAGGCCTCCTCGTCATCACCTCCTACTTCAACAAGGAGCACGCGCTGGCCAGCAAAGCCCTCGAACAACTCGGAGCCATCCAAGTCGGCTCCATCGTCAATCCAAATTCAAGAACCCTCATCGACGCCCCCGGAAAATCCGTCGACAAACACTTAGCTGTTTTTAAAAAGGGGTAATCCAAAGGAGCCGGTTTTACGATTATTGTAGAAGCTCCAAGTCGATCTGCTGTAGACGTTTCCATGGCGATTATGATCAGGCTTGTCACAATATTGTGACAAGCTCTACGCCCTCACTTTCGATAATGGAAAAGAGCTTTCCGCTCACGCCACTATTGATGAGATCTTGAACTGCCAATCCTACTACGCGCATCCTTACAGCTCATGGGAACGGGGTCTCAACGAAAACACCAACGGCCTAGTTCGTTAATTTTCCCCGAAGAAAACCGACTGCAATTAAAACGGCCATGATCAAATTACGGAAGTGGTATCAAAACTCAATCGGCGCGCCCGGAAATGCCTCGACACCAAAACTCCTAATGGAGATTTTCCTCAGCAACTGACTCGCGCACTTCCGGGTTGAAACCGCCGGTTGAAGTTATGACATCAGCCGAAATAAACACAGCTCGACTTCCACTTCACTTCCATGTGATTCTTAAGACAGAATGGGGAAAAAGACAGTGTCGACTATCTAACTTAAAAGTATCGTTGAGGTGATCAGTGAATCTCTGAAAAAAGTAGAGTTACTCGCAGAGTTGCATTTCCTTGGTTCTAGAATGACCTTACCCCTATGATCATCACCACCTCAGACTTCGACGCCCTCGAAAAGCTCGCCCGCGTCCAGCTCGCCACCACCCTACCGGGACCCAAGCCCGTCTGCCTCGTTGGCACCCGCGGAACCGATGACCGAGCCAACCTCGCCCCTTTTTCCAGCGTCACCCACCTCGGCTCCTCCCCCCTCCTCATCGGTATGGTCACCCGGCCCGTCACCGTCGATCGCCACACCCTCCGAAACATCATCGACACCAAATCGTGGACCATTAACCAAGTCACCCGATCGACCTATCCGCAGGCCCACCAATGCGCCGCCCGCTACCCCAATGACACCTCAGAGTTCGCCACCACCGGCCTCACCGAACATACCCTCGACGGCATCCACGCCCCCTTCGTGAAAGAGTGCCCAATCCGCTACGCCCTCGAACTCGAAGACCTCATCGACATCCCTACCAATGGCACCAAACTCATCGTCGGCCGCGTCACCCTCATCGACATCCCGGATGACTCCCTCGCAGAAGACGGAAGCATCAATCTCGCCGAAAACCACTCCGTCGCCTCCACCGCCCTCGACACCTACTTCTCCATCACCCAAATCGCCCGTCTTCCCTACGCAAAGCTCTGACTTGGAATCTGCCAAAAGAGTCGCTAGCCTTCCCCATGATCCGACTGCTCCTCGTCTCCCTCGCTCTCATTCTCCCGCTCTCCGCCGACGAACCCGGCTGGATTTCTCTTTTCAACGGCAGGGACCTCAGTGGCTGGACTCCCAAGATCGCCAAGCACCCCCTCGGCGATAACACCTTCGACACCTTCCGCGTCGAAGACGGCATCCTAAAATGCGCCTACGACAAATACCCAAGCTTCGACAAGCGCTTCGGCCACCTCTACACCAACCTCGCCTACTCATACTATATCCTCCGGATGGAATATAGATTCGTCGGAAAAATGATGCCCGACGCCCCCGGCTACGTGAATCTCAACAGCGGCGTCATGGCGCACTCCCAACCACCACAGAGCATGACCCTCGAGCAAGGCTTCCCTGCCAGCATCGAATTCCAATTCCTCGCCGATGAAGGCAAAGGCCCGCGCCCCACCGGAAACGTCTGCACCCCCGGAACCAATATCGAGATCGATGGCAAGCTCGTCACCCAGCACATCGTCCAATCCTCCGCCCCCAACCTCCCCGCCGATCAATGGGTGAGCATCGAAATGGAGGTTCGTGGCAATGAAGAAATTATCCATCGGGTCAACGGAAAGGAAGTCCTCCGCTATCAAAAACCCCAGCTCGATCCCAAAGGCCGCGTCATTGAAACAAAATCCCTCTTTCAAGCCGGATCCCCCCTACGCCTCACCTCAGGCCACATCGCCCTGCAAGCAGAAGGGCAACCCATTTGGTTCCGTAACATTCAACTCAAACAACTGGAGCCGACGATCCGTCCTGAAAAAAAATAGGGCATAATCGACCGGCATATCAGAGTGCGGAAGCGCCCACCGGTTCAATCTGCGGATCTCTTCTCAATCAATCCCGGCTAGCGAATCAATTCATCCATCATGCGGAGATACTGATCCCAATCGTAAGCTTTCACATCGTGCTTGCCGCTCCGCATGTGGTAGCGAATCTTTTTTCCAACTGGCTGATCTACCTTAGGCATCTCCTCCTGATCCAATCCATCCTTACCAAGAAGCCGATAGACCGGATCGGCATGTTTCGCCGAGAGAAACTCCCCCTTCGGATCCGCCCATTGATCGTCCTGCGCACTCGCGATATAGACCGGTCGCGGCGCCATCAAAGCAACGAGTTGATGCTGATCAAAAGGCAACTCCTTTTCACGCTTTCCATAGGCATGGAAATTCTTGCAGAACCAATGTGGAAAGGACTCGTTGATCCGTCCGACGGTCTCCCCAAAAGCACGACGACTCAGTGCCGCACCGCCACAGCCCGAGTTATTTGAAATAACGCCCGCAAAACGCTCATCAGTCGCGCCCGCCCAAAGAGAAGTTTTCCCCAACCGCGAGTGCCCGAAGACGACAACCTTGGAGCCATCAACCGGCTCATAAGTTTCCAGAAAATCGAGCCCCCTACTCAAGCCCCAGACCCAAGCAGCGATCGACCCCCACGAGGAACCATCGCGCTTCTCGGACGATTCGACGGCTCCATGAATTCCATCCTTAAAGCCATCGTTTTTATCCAAATCAATGTCGCCATAAAAAGCCGTCACCAAGCCATAGCCGCGCTCAATAATCTTCTCCACCTGCCAGCGCCCCGCCCGTTCTCCACGCGCAACCTGACTCTTCCCGCCAACCGTGATCTCCTTGGAGGCATGGATGGTATGATTCCCCTTAAAATTGAGACCCAGGAAAACAGGTATCGGACCTTTCGCTGAACTTGGCGTAATGATCAATAGATTCAGTTTCGGACCTTCCTCTGTACCCACGAGAGAAACCACGACCTCCTGAAGAACCGCCTTTCTGTTCAGAAAATCGGGCACTTTCTTCCCAAGTTTGGCAGAAGCTTTTCTACTGATCGCCGGAACCCTTCCGAACATCTCCTTTTCAAAGAGCGTCAGTGTCTCCGCCCGCAGATCGTCATTCCACTCAGCTGCGCTCGTCCCTTCTGGAAAAAGAACAGGAAGCTCGAAGTCGGGAACCTTTGATTCGGCCGTGTGAAGTCCGGGAGGGAGGGCCATGAGATAGGAAGAAAGAGTAAGAATGAACAAAAGTGAAAAACGCATGAGTTCGAAGATGCCGAAGCGCCCAACTTCTCACAAGAGGGAATTTTTCTACTTTCCTCCCTCTTTCAAACTTCCAAGATAGTCGATGAGATCAACAAACTGCTCTACCGTAAGCCCCAACGCCAGCCCGGAAGGCATCATCGAGGTCGCCTGATGATCGCGCTTCTTAATATCACTTTCCTTAAGCTGTTTCACTGCTCCCGCGATATCACGAAGATCGACAATCCCATCTTCTTCCCGTGTCACAAAGCCCATGTGAGCCGTACCATCGTTGAGCGTGACCAGTTCAGTTTGAAAGCCCTGAGCCACCACCGCATTGGGATCGAGAATCGACTGGATCAAATAGTCCCTCGTAAACTTACTTCCAGCCGACCCTAGATAGGGTCCCTTTTGCACCGCCGCTTGATCCACCGCGTGGCAAGCAATACACCCTTGTTGCATGTATAGATTTTTCCCCTTCTCCGCATTTCCCTGCCCTTCCATCACCAACTTCATCACATCGTCCAACTTCAACTCTGCCACACGCTTTCCAGAGGAAGAACCCGCTTCCTGAATCAACTTTCGAGCCCGCTTCGCTGCCATAATCAAGGTGTCATTATCACTCTCAATCGCGTTCTTAATCTGCGACTCAAATCCAGGCAGCAACAAATCGGCAAGAGCCAAAAATAGCCCCTCTTCACGAGGATTCTTGGCTAAAATTTTCTGAATCGCATCACGATGACGATCCTTCGCCAGCGGACTTTGGGCCTGCGTCAACAAGGCACGCCAAGCCACTCGGCTCGTTTGAACATCTGACTTCGCCGCCACCTCGCGCAGCGGACGCCTAAAGTTAATCAGGTCCGACTGATTCGTAAAATCAAGCACCTCGCGTTCCACATCATCCGGATATTCACCACGATTGAGCCAACTTCCAAGGACCTTAAGCTGCGGACGAATACTCCCGCCATTGGGCACCCTAGCCAATGTCCTGAAACACTTTATCCGCAGCGACCAGTCACGCTTTTTGTCAATTGCGGCATCCACGAGCAACGCTGCTTCAGACTCGCTTGGCGAAGTCGAAATCAAGGCCAACCCAACCGGATCCTGATCCCCCAAATCCATCGATGAAATTGGCAAACGATTCTTTCCAAAGAGCGCCATCGCTTGCCTTTTCCCTTCCATATCCAGCGTCACGAAAGCCCTCTCCAAGGCACTCTTAATCGGCTCCGTCTCACTCCAAACCGTCGGAGTGAAATACGGCCCCCGGTCATCCGGACGCGTCCCCCACCAAGCCTTCAAATCCCACAATCCCTCTTGATGATAAAGTCGCGCCAGCACCCCAATCAATGGTAGTTTCTCGTCAGCTGACATCAGCTGCACAATCAACGCCGACGCCACCACTGGATCGTGCAGTCGCTGCAGAGCTAAGAGAGCAGCCGCTTGATCAGTCGCACCAAGCAGCACCTCAACTTCACTTATCGCAACAAGTGCCTGAATCGCGGTGTGATGAAGACGTTCATCTTTCGTAGATCTCGCGAGCTTGAGAATCGCCGTCGAACTCCCCTTCGCCTTCGCCCCCATCCGCATCAAGGCGACAAGCGTCTGGAGTTGAACCGGCTTGGTATCAATTACCAAAAACTCCGTAAAGTGACCCACCAGAACCTCAAGCCCAGCGACATCCCGATCCGCAATCGAACGCACCATCAACTCCTTAAAATCATTAACCGGAATATCCCGACTCACTTGGTCAACGAATCCCATCTTCCACTTCTCCTGATCCAGCTGCGCCAGCGTAAAGACAGCCGCCGTCACACTATTCCGAGCCTTCATCGAGGTTCCCGCCTCCAGAAGAAGACCCCATAATTCATCGCCTCCCCGAGCCAAGATTTCGCGCTGGGTTTCGAGT
>Ga0209711_10004381_pt1 | contig 11439 bp, 12 predicted proteins | sample ArcticOcean_MG_C_7_FD_187441 | JGI IMG/M metagenome (GOLD analysis project Ga0209711, IMG submission 187441) | Marine microbial communities from western Arctic Ocean - ArcticOcean_MG_CB11_88 (SPAdes) (version 2) | ecosystem: Environmental > Aquatic > Marine > Oceanic | place: Arctic Ocean... | reverse complement strand
AGAAGGGTTTGATCATTTTAATTTTGCCGATCATAAAAGTTTAGAAAAATCTATAACTAGCAAAACAGCGGCAATTATGGTTGAGACGGTTATGGGCGAAGGTGGAATTAAAGTTATTCCTGATTACTGTCTAAAAGGTTTAAGAAAACTATGTAACAAAAAAAATATTCTATTAATTTTAGATGAAGTTCAATGTGGAATTGGAAGAACAGGTAAGTTTTTTGCTTTTGAATACGCTGGTATAAAACCGGACATTGTTCCAATTGCTAAAGGCATTGGAGGCGGGTTTCCAATTGGAGCGTGTTTAATGACTAAAAAAGTAGCATCTTGTATGGGGCCAGGTTCACACGGGTCAACTTTTGGAGGTAATCCTTTAGCCATGAGTGTTGGTAATGCCGTTTTAGATCAGATTTTAAAAAAAGATTTTTTAAAAAAAGTTCAATTAATTGGAAAATATTTTCATGACCAGCTCTACAAATTACAATCTGAATTTCCCAATGTGATTAAAGAAGTTAGAGGTGTAGGCTTATTGGTTGGAATTAAGATTGTACCTGATCAAGCTTTATTTATAAAAAAACTAATAGATAATAAATTATTAACGATAAGAGCTGCAGAAAATGTTGTTAGATTATTGCCACCATTAAACGTAAAGAAAGAGAATATTGATCAAGCAATAGTAATTTTAAGAAAAGTATGTAAAACTTTTAAATGAAGCACTTTTTAAATATTTCTGACTTATCCTCTCAGACTTTAAGGGAGATTATTGAAGAAGCAAAAATAAGAAAATCAAAAAGAAAAGACTTAAACAAATCAGCTGCTGATTTTGACCAACCTTTTGTTGGCAAGTCTATGATTATGATATTTGAAAAGCCATCTACTAGAACAAGGATTTCGTTTGATATTTCAACTAAGCAACTTGGCGGCTCAACAATTATTTTAAATCCCGATGGAATACATTATGGCAAAGGTGAGGAGTCTATCAAAGATACCGCTAAAGTTTTGTCCGGGTACGCAGACATTGTTATGATTAGAACTTCTTTGCATAAAAACTTGACAGAGTTTGCTAAATATTCTGACATCCCAGTGATTAATGGTTTGTCAGAGCAAAGTCATCCATGTCAAATAATGTCAGATATTTTAACTTTCGAAGAGATTAAAGGAAGCATAAAAGATAAAACAATTACCTGGTTAGGTGACGGAGATAATAATATGTCTAATTCATTCATTGAAGCTTCGGCAAAATTTGGGTTTAAACTTAATATTGGTTGTCCAGATAAATATAAACCAAATAAAAATATAATAGCTTGGGCTAAAAAAAATAAAGCTAATATTACAATTACTAAAAATCCTAACGAAGCTGCTAAAAATGCAGATTGTGTTATGACTGACAAATGGGTTTCTATGAACGACAAAGTAGACAAAAAGAAAAAGAAGAAAGTATTAAAAGGATATCAAGTTAATAAAAAAATAATGAAATTAGCAAAATCTGATGCAATTTTTATGCATTGTCTCCCAGTTGGAAGAGGAGAAGAAGCAACAGACGAAATTGTTGATGGCAAACAATCTGTAGTTTGGACACAAGCTCTCAATAGAGTTCACGCACAAAAAAGTATTATAAATTGGTGTTTAAAATAAACTAAGGCCTTGGCAGGGGACTATCACTTTGAGAATTTAAATATAAGATTACAGAAGCTCTATCTTTGTCCTTTCTTAATCCTGCGTAAGCCATCTTAGTTCCTTTGATATAAGATTTAGGTTTTAATAAGAAACCATTTAATTCTTCAAAGCTCCAATTTTTTCCGTGAGCTTTTAAAGCTTTTGAATAAGCGTAACCTTCAATAGAAGCAGTAGGTCGCCCAACCACTCCATAGAGAGCAGGACCAATTAAATTTTTTCCTCCCTTAGCAACAATATGACAAGCGCTACATTTTTTAAAAACTTTTTCACCATGTGTCAGATCTCCTAAGGCTAGAATCTCTTTAATATCAAGCTGGACCACTTCTTTGACTTCAGTTGTTGTTTCGGCTGACGATGCTAGCTTAACACCTTCAACTTTGTAAGCTGATTGTTTAGGTTTTTCGACCTGAAAGACTATGTCTGCAAATTTATTGATGCCTATTACTATTAAAGCAGTCAAAAGAACAGCAGCTATAATTTTATTTAATTCAAAACTATCCATAAATTTGGTAATTACTATTTGACGTATAACACGGCTTTATTAAAAAAAACTCAAAATTTAGTCACTTTATTTGCGTCCTAGAGACGCATAAATATGAACAACATTGCAATAATAATACCAGCAAGACTTAATGCCGAAAGGTTACCTAATAAGCCGTTAAAACTTATTAACAACAAAGAAATGATTCTTCACGTTTATGACGTGGCTAAAAATTCAAATGTAGGACAAGTTATTGTAGCAACACCTGATCAGGAAATTTTTGAGCTCATTAAAAAACATAATGGCCAGGCCATACTTACAAGTAATAAACATAAAACAGGAACGGATCGTGTGTTTGAGGTGTTTGAAGAAGAATTAAAATCAAAGCCAGATATTGTAATTAATTTTCAAGGCGATATGCCAAATTTAAATCCGAACGTAATAAAAGATTTAGCAGAACACATGAAAAAAAATTTATGTGACATTGGAACTTTAGCCTCTTATATCGCGAATAGTCATGAAGAAAAAGATCATAATGTTGTGAAAGTGATTACAGACAAAATTATTACAAATAAATTGTTTGCAAAAGCTGTAGATTTTTTTAGAATTTCTAAAAAACCTTTAAATAAGCTTACCTATCACCATGTTGGAATTTATGCCTTTACTAACAAAGCTTTGATAAGATATGTAAACTTAAAGAGAAGTAAGCTTGAATTAGAAAGAAAGCTCGAACAAATGCGTGCACTTGAAAATAAAATGAAAATTGATGTAGGATATATTGATTCATGTCCATTGAGTGTTGACACGGAAGAAGATTTGAAAGCTATAAAAGAAATAATGGAAAATTAAATGACAAAAATTAAAATAGCTTTTCAAGGTGAAAAAGGTGCTTACTCTCACATTGCTTGTGAAGAAATTTTTAAGGATGCAGAAATTAAAAATTGTGCAACCTTTGAGGAAACATTCAAAACAGCCTTTGAAGATGAAAGCTTTAAAGCAATTATTCCGCTTGAGAATTCATTAGCAGGTAGAGTTGCTGATATTCACTATTTATTACCAAAATATAAATTGCAAATATATGCAGAACATTTTCAAAAAGTTGAACATTGCTTGCTGTGCAAACAAGAGGCAGATCTAAAAGATATCAAGTACGTAAGAAGTCACGCACAAGCTATTGGACAATGCCAAGAAATTATAAAAAAAAATAATTTGAAAACAATTATTTCTGCAGATACTGCAGGCTCTGCAAAAGATCTTGCAGAAAGCAAAGATAACTCCATAGCAGCTATAGCATCAGAACTGGCAGCTGAAACATATGACTTGAAAATATTGAAAAAAAATATCGAAGACGAAGTAGGTAATGTTACTCGTTTTTTGGTGATGGGAAAAAATATCAAACAACCAGAATGCGATAAAAATAAAAAATATATAACGACTTGTATTTTTAGACTAAAAAGTGAACCCTCAGCTTTGTATAAATCCTTAGGAGGTTTTGCTACTAATCAAATTAATCTAACTAAATTGGAAAGTTTTTCAGTAAAAAATACTTTTGATCAAACTAATTTTTATTTAGATCTCGAAGGACATATTGAGCAAAAAACAGTTAAAAAAGCCTTAGAAGAGCTTAGTTTTCATACCGAGAGCTTAGATATACTAGGAGTTTATGAGGCTTCGAAATTTAGACAAAAATAGTCCACAAAATCCTCAATCTAGTCTTGTGGTAATCAAATTGATCTTGATATAATCAAGTTGAGGTTGGCATCAGGTGGATGTTTCATAAACCCGGTCAGGTCCGAAAGGAAGCAGCCGCAGTGAAAATTTTTCAGGTTGTTGCCTGCCTCTTAAAAAAAATGACAGATAATAAAATTTTAGCTCTAAAATACAGACCTCAAGAATTTAAAGATCTTATTGGTCAAGAAGTAATGGCACAAACTATTACTAACGCGATCAAATTAGGCAAGACTCCAAATGCTTATTTATTAACTGGAATAAGAGGAGTGGGTAAAACTACTACAGCTAGATTAATTGCTAAAGCTTTAAACTGTATAAAAAAATTTGATGAAGGTGAAAAATGTAAGGCAGGAGAGTATTGCCACTGTGCTGAAATAGTAAACTCTAATCACATGGATATTTTAGAAATGGACGCAGCATCAAAAACGGGTATTGATGATATTAGGGAATTAATCGAGAACGCTAAATATAGTCCAACAAGCGCTAAGTTTAAAATTTTTATTATCGATGAAGTCCATATGTTGTCAAAACAAGCATTTAACGGGTTGTTAAAAACTTTAGAAGAACCGCCTCCACGATTAAAATTTATTTTAGCAACAACAGAAGTTAGAAAAATTCCCGTAACTATTCTTTCTAGGTGCCAAAGGTTTGATTTAAAGAGAGTAAACTTAGAAAAGTTATTTTTTCATCTCAAGAATATAGTAAAAAAAGAAAACGGAAGTATTTCTGATAGCGCGTTACAGCTAATAGCAAGAGCATCAGAGGGATCTGTTCGTGATGCTATTTCTTTATTGGATCGAGCTTTGATCAGTCAAAGTATTAACAATAAAGAAATTCAAGACCAAGATGTAAGGCAAATGCTAGGACTTGCTGATCGAAGTAAACTAATTTTACTTTTTAAAGAAATTTTATCAGGAAATCAAACTGAAGCAATCAAGTATCTAAAAGAACTCATTGATAGTGGCCTAGATGCAAAAAATTTTCTTAATGATATTCTAGAAATTCTTTATTTGTTTAATAGAAGAATAAATTTAGGCCCTATCGAAAAAGACTTAATGATTTCTGAATCGGAGATTCAACTAATTAATGAGTACTCTAAAAACTTAGACTCTCAAGACCTAGGAATTTTTTGGCAACTCACCATTAAAACCATGGATGATTTAAGAATTATAGGAAATGAAAATTTAACTTTAGAAATGTACGTTATGCAATTAATGCATCTTAAAAATATTGATAAAAAACCAGAGAGCACATCAGGTTTACTTTCTAATGAAGAATTATCTGAACCAAAAAAAGTTCTAACACCAAACACTGACGAACAAGATGACGAAAAAATAAAAAGTGTTTACAAAAACCAACTTAAAAATACAGATCAGATAAAGACCATTCCTGTAAAAAGCCCCGAGCTTAAATCTGAACACTTAAATTCTTTAGCCATTAAAACTTTTGAAGACTTGATTCAAGTGGCCACCAAAGAGAAAGAGGCAGAACTTAAATACGATTTAGAGAGAAACGTAAAACCAGTAAGTTTTACACCTGGTAAAATGAATATTACCTTTAATGAAAAACTTAATAAAAATTTTATTAAAATTTTAACTGAGAAATTATTAAAATGGACAGGTGAAAGATGGATTATTTCTCTTAGTAAAGAGCAGGGAGAAGAAACTATTTACGAAAAAAACCTTACAAATAAAAAAAACAAACTCACACAAGAAATGAATAGTGAAGTAGTAAAAGATTTTCTCAATGCCTTTCCTGACGCAAAGCTTATTGATGTTTCGGAGGATGATGATGCCTGATTTTACTGACATGCTTTCAAAGGCAAAAGAAATGCAAGCCAAAATGAAAGATGCCCAAGATGCTATCAAAAACATTGAAGTTGTTGGTGAAGCGGGTGGAAATTTAGTTAAAGTTATTCTGACTGGCGACTACGAAATTAAAGAAATTAATGTCAGCGTAGAAGCAAAAAAAGAAACTACTGAAATTATTAATGATTTAATTATAGCAGCCTACAACAACGCAAAAGAAAAATTAAAAAAAAAATCTTCTGAAGAACTTTCAAAAGCGACAGGGGGAATGAATTTACCTTTCGATCTTAAATTCCCTTTTTAAATGGACAATTACATTCCAGCTATAGATGAACTCATCAAACTCTTCGCCAAATTACCAGGCCTAGGTCCAAAATCTGCAAAAAGAATAATCTTAAAATTAATTAACAACAAAGAAAGCATGGTTAAACCTTTAGCTCAATCATTGGCTAAAGTTTATAAAAGTATTGTTAGATGTTTGAATTGTGGAAATCTTAAAATAATAGCCCAGGTATGTGTGTGCGAAGGAGAAAATACTTTTGATAAAATTTGCGTAGTAGAAAATTTAGCAGATATGTGGGCAATAGAATCTTCAAATATTTACAAAGGACATTTTCATATTCTTGGAGGCACTTTGAATTCAAATGAAAATTATGAACAAAAAAATTTATTAATAGACTCTTTAGTAAGAAGGGTTAAAAAAAATAGCCTTAAAGAAGTTATTATCGCAACTAGTGCTACAATTGAGGGACAAACAACCGCTCATTATATTGAGGATGCAATTAAAAATGACAAGATAACAATAACAAAACTTGCCCAAGGTTTGCCAGTTGGTGGTGAAATTGAACAATTAGATGATGGCACTTTATATTCAGCGTTTAAAAACAGAGTTCCTGTTACAAGCGAATAATAAATATTTATGATTGAACTTTTTTTTAAAACTTTTATTTTTTATTTCATTGTTATCGACCCTATTGGTAGCACTCCTATATTTTTAGTTGTAACAGAACATCTAGATGTAAAAGAAAAAATAAAAACAGCTCTTCATGGATCATTTATAGCTACACTTATTTTGTTATTTTTTGGATTGTTAGGTAATAGTATCTTAGCTTACTTAAATATATCTTTTCCTGCATTCACTATTGCTGGAGGAATCATCTTATTTATTATTGCTTTAGAAATGCTTTTTGATAAACGACATCAGAGAAGAGAAGAAAGTAGTAATTTTACATCTGACAAGCTTAGTATTTTTCCACTTGCAACACCTTTACTTGCAGGACCCGCTGCAATCACTTCTGTTATCGTGTCAGTAAGTGCAACTGGAAATGATTTTACTAAGCAAGCTATTGGATTGCTTGCTTTGATTGCCGCAACCATAGTTACTTTTATTATTTTATTTATTGCAGCAAAATCAGAAAAAATAATTAATAAAAGAATTATAAGTATATTTTCTAGAATAGTAGCGATTGTTTTGGCTGGCTTAAGTATTCAGTATATTCTTGATGGAATTAAAACTTATATGAGTCTTTAATTTTTTTTCTCTAATCTACGTTTATGAAGCAGTGGTTCTGTGTAGCCTGAAGGCTGTACACGTCCTTTAAACACTAAATCGCAAGCTGCTAAAAAAGCAATAGATTTTTCAAAATTACCAAACATAGGTTCGTAGTTTTTGTCACCACTATTTTGTTTATCTACAATACCTGCCATTTTTTTCATAACTGTCATGACCTGATCTTTACTGCAAATATTATGATGCAGCCAGTTTGCCATATGTTGCGATGATATTCGGAGCGTTGCTCTATCCTCCATCAAACCAACGTTATTAAAATCAGGAACTTTAGAACAACCAACACCTTGGTCTATCCATCTGACAACATAACCTAAAATTCCTTGGGCATTATTTTCTAGCTCTTTGTTAACATCATCTACTGACCAATTTGGTCTGTCAGCTACAGGAATAGATAAAATATTTTCTACTTTTGCTCTAGCTCTTGACTTAATTTCAGCCTGTTTTTTAAAAACATCGACTTGGTGATAATGTGTTGAATGAAGAGTTGCCGCTGTTGGTGATGGAACCCAAGCACAATTTGCTCCTGCTGAAGGGTGTCCAATTTTTTGAGTCATCATATCTGCCATACGATCTGGCATAGCCCACATACCTTTACCTATTTGGGCTTTTCCAGAAAGACCACAAGCTAATCCAATATCAACGTTCCAATCCTCGTAAGTGTTTAACCAAACAGATTTTTTCATATCACCTTTAAAAATCATAGGGCCAGCTTCAAACGAAGTATGCATTTCATCACCTGTCCGGTCTAAAAACCCAGTATTAATAAAAACTATTCTTTCTTTAACTGCACGGATGCATTCTTTTAAATTGACTGTAGTTCTTCGTTCTTCATCCATAATACCAACTTTGATTGTATTTCTTTTTAATCCTAAAACATCTTCCACCTTACTGAAAATTGTATTAGTAAAAGCAACCTCTTCAGGTCCGTGCATTTTTGGTTTAACAATATAAACAGATCCTGTTCTTGAATTTGTTTTATTTTTGAAATCATGTTTTGCACACAAAACACTCATGAACGAATCCATTATACCTTCAGGAATTTCTGATCCATCTTTTAAAGTGATCGAAGGATTAGTCATTAAGTGACCAACATTTCTATTTAATAGTAATGCTCTACCATGTAGCTTTAATTTTTCACCATTAATACCTTCATATGTTCTGTCTGAATTTAATTTTCTTATAAATTTTTTTCCATTCTTTTTCATTTTGGTTTGTAAGTTACCCTTCATAATACCAAGCCAATTTCTATAACATCTAACTTTATCTTCTGCATCTACTGCAGCAACAGAGTCTTCATTGTCTACAATAGTTGAAATAGCAGACTCAATTATCACATCACTAATGTTTGCTTTATCAGTGCTACCAATGTTACTTTTGGCATCAATAATAATATCAACGTGTAAATTATTATTTTTAAGCAGGAGTGAAGAGGGATTATTTTTAGACCCATTATAACCAACTAATTGTTTTTTGTTTTTTAGACTAAGATTATCAATTGAAATTTTTGAAATATTTTTCCAGCTCTCATTATTTAGAGGGAAAGTTTTATCTAAAAAGTTTTTGGCATACTCAATAACTTTTTTTCCTCTTTTAGGATTATACGAACCACTTTTTGTAGCTCCATCATTATCTGAAATAATATCTGTGCCATAAAGAGCATCATACAAGCTACCCCAACGAGCGTTTGCTGCATTCAAAGCATATCTTGCATTATCTATTGGCACCACTAGTTGAGGGCCTGCAATTTTTGCTATCTCTTCATCGACATTTTGAGTTGAAATTTGAAAATCTTTTTTTTCCTCAACAATATAATTTATCGATTTAAGAAATTTAATATATTCATTTTCTTTTAATTCTTTGCCTTTGTTAGCAAGGTGCCATTCATCGATCTGTTTTTGAATACTCTCTCTTTTTTCTATTAAAGCTTCATTGATAGGCGCAAGTTCATGAACTGCAAGATCAAATTTTTTCCAAAAATCTTCAGCGTCAATGTCTGTGCCTGGAATAACTTCTTGACCAACAAACTCAAATAAAACAGGGCTTATTGTTAAATTTCCTTTTTTAATTTGATTCATGTGCACCAATTCATTTCCCATCTGTTTTGGTACCTAAGAGTTTTGCTCCGTTGGTGAGATTTTATCTCTTTCCAGAATTTTATTTTTTTACGGTCCTTTTGCCTGAGAGTTTCCTGGGGGTTGCTCCTTCGGCGCTATAACAAAATAGTCTCTTCCGTTTTTTTTTAAATTTGACCTACCGTTTAAGTAAAGTCAATTAATTAAAAAAATTATTATATATAAGCCATTTTAAAGACTTAATTGAATTCTATTAAAAAGGGAACTATGTTAAAACTATTAAGAGCATTATGAAAAATTATCTAGAGTTTGAAAAAGAAATTAAAACATTAGAAACAGATTTAGAAAGCCTAAAAAATCCATTTGGTTCAGAGGGTATCTCAGAAGTAGACACGCAAAAAATTATAAAGACAGAAATACAGATTAATGAAAAGCTAAAAATGACCTATGCTAGTTTAAACAGCTGGCAAAGAACTCTAGTTGCCAGACACGAAGATCGACCAAGAGCAAATTTTTATATTAAAAAAATATTTTCAAGTTTTACGCCATTATCAGGCGATAGACTTTTTTCAGACGATAAATCAGTTATAGCTGGATTTGGTCTTATTGATAACAAGTCAGTATTAATTATTGGTCAGGAAAAAGGAGAAGATCTGACAAGTCGAATTGAAAGAAATTTTGGGATGATGCGACCTGAAGGATATCGAAAATGTATTCGTTTAATGGAATTAGCGAATAGATTTCAAATACCAATTGTAACTTTTATTGACACACCGGGAGCTTATCCTGGTATTGGTGCAGAGCAAAGAGGCCAAGCTTCGGCTATTGCAACTTCAATTGAGTGTTGCATGTCACTTAAAGTACCAAATATTTCGATTATTATAGGAGAAGGTGGATCAGGCGGCGCAATTGCATTAGCATCATCAAATAAAGTCATTATGTTAAAGAATTCAATTTATTCTGTAATTTCACCAGAAGGATGTGCGTCCATTTTATGGAGAGACCCAAGTAAATCATTACAAGCAGCTGAAGCTATGAAATTAACAGCAAAAGATTTATTAGAGCTTGGAATTATTGATGAGATCATTGAAGAGCCGCTAGGTGGCGCTCATCGCGATCGAGAAACTATGGCTCAAGAAATTAAGTATTCAATCATAAAAAATTTAAGATATTTTGAAAATCTTACGAGAGACGAAGTTTACGATGACAGAAAAGCCAAATTTTTAAAAATAGGAAGAGAAAAAGGATTTACAAAATCGGCTAGTCTTAACGATATTGGTCTTGGGTATAAAGAGTCTTATTTTGACAAAGCAAGAAGAGAGCTTAATAAGAATCTATATCTTTATTATAGTTTAATTGCATTTTTGCTTGTTCTAATTACGATTATAACTGTTGTATAAAGGTCATTTGATCCAATAATACCTCTAAGCTGTTAAACATTTCTTGACATATCAAAGCCAAATCTATTAAAGAGGCCAAGTTAGTAAATGTTTACTAGTTAAAGTTAATAATAAATAAGGATAAGAAAAATAATATGAGTACACTAAAAGGTAAAGTTAAGTGGTTCAATGGCACTAAAGGATACGGTTTCATTGAAAGAGAAGATAAAGAAAAGGACGTGTTTGTTCATTCTTCAGCTGTTAGAGACGCTGGTTTAAAATTTTTAAACGAAGGCGATGAGTTAACTTTTGAAGTAGAGAATGGAGACAAAGGTCCTTCAGCAGTAAAACTGCAGAAAATCTAAATCTTATTTCAGAATTCATAAATTATTGGAACATGAACTTTAGTAATATAGTCTTGCCCTTTAATAATGACTTGCGCATTTAAATTTTTGATTGCGTAAATTAACAACAAAACAAGGAAAAAAAAATAATATGAGTACACTAAAAGGTAAAGTTAAGTGGTTCAATGGCACTAAAGGATACGGTTTCATTGAAAGAGAAGATAAAGAAAAAGACGTGTTCGTTCATTCATCTGCTGTTGCAGACTCAGGCTTAGGTAGCTTGAACGAAGGTGATGAGTTAACTTTCGAAGTAGAGAATGGAGACAAAGGTCCTTCAGCAGTAAAACTGCAGAAAGCCTAAACATTTCCTAAATCGT
>Ga0209711_10004371_pt1 | contig 11451 bp, 8 predicted proteins | sample ArcticOcean_MG_C_7_FD_187441 | JGI IMG/M metagenome (GOLD analysis project Ga0209711, IMG submission 187441) | Marine microbial communities from western Arctic Ocean - ArcticOcean_MG_CB11_88 (SPAdes) (version 2) | ecosystem: Environmental > Aquatic > Marine > Oceanic | place: Arctic Ocean... | reverse complement strand
GTTCGACTCCCTCCCAGCGCACCATTTACATTTCCCGGAGAGGTGGCCGAGTGGCCGAAGGCGCTCCCCTGCTAAGGGAGTATGGGTTAAAAGCTCATCGAGGGTTCGAATCCCTCCCTCTCCGCCATAAATTTAAGTGGCTCCACCCACGGGTTCTACCCACTTAATGGGGGATGGGCAATCCTAAACACGATTGATTATTCCATTCCAGCCGCCGTGAGTTAACACCCTTAGCCTGTAGTTTTCAAAGTTTCTAAATCCAAAAACCCGTCGACTCATGATTTCCATCTTTGTATGGAACCCCTCAGTCATGCCATTGCTCTTTTTAAAGCGCCACATGGCGACAATTGGCTCAAGGCACAAGGTGAGCGTGTTCGCCAAGCTATGCGGCGGACTCGCGCTCAGTTGTTCTGTCAACGCCCGTAATTTGGGTGACGCGCGTTTCGCCCGCTTACGCGTCAAGGGTTTGAGCAGTAACAATTGGTTAAATTGCTTCTTCGCCTCGTACACCACTTTAAGTGCCAGGAAGTCATCCAGATAAACCATAAGGTTGTCGCGCTGCTCTCTCGATAGCCGCCATTCGTGTCGGCGCATCAAACTCAAAAAACCACGGTTTCTTCGCACCTCTGGATCGTGCTGCTGCCAGGCGTTCAAAAAGTGCTGGTTCACGCGTCGAATCACGTGGAAGCGATCCGCCACGATCGTCGCGTTCGGGAAGGTACCTGACAAGTTAAAAATTCGGATGGGTCAATGGCGGACCCAAATACCCACCTAATGTGCCGTTACCACATCCCATATCGCAAAGGACCTCATTCGGCATAGCTTGAAGAGCTTTCTGCATAGGGAGTGCCTAGGTAGAATTAGATGGAATCCAGAGGAACCCCAACTGAACAAAATCGACTGAACAAGCATCGTTCGCCAACCTGAAACGATCGCTCGAGGAAAAATTGTCGGTGTAGCAGGGTCCGAGCAGCATGGTCGGTATGGTCAGGTATAGAAAATGCTGGCCAATCTTGGTAATGAACCGCTCCGTGTGTTAAATAATGCCTTCGCCGCCACAAATGGTGAACTCATGAGCTTACAAAGCTCGAAGACATAGAATTCAAGACATAGAATTCAAGACAATCGCCCTTACCCGGGGCGACAGGAAAGGCTTTTACCATGAGCGTTAAAACCCCGCTTGGCATTACCGAAGTCGTACTGCGTGATGCCCACCAATCGCTGTTCGCAACCCGAATGCGAATCGATGACATGCTGCCCATTGCCGAAAAACTCGATGAGATTGGATTCTGGTCTATAGAGAGCTGGGGTGGCGCAACCTTCGATGCTTGCATTCGATTCCTTGGCGAAGACCCCTGGGATCGAATCCGACAATTAAAAAAGGCAATGCCTAAAACCCCCCAACAGATGCTATTTCGCGGCCAGAATATTCTTGGGTACCGTCATTATGCCGACGACATTGTCGACAAATTTGTTGAACGTGCTGCAGTAAACGGCGTAGATGTTTTCCGCATTTTTGACGCGATGAACGATCCACGAAATCTTGAAAGGGCAGTTGCTGCGGTAAGAAAGCAAGGCCGACACGCCCAGGGAACGCTGTCTTATACGGTGAGCCCCGTGCATAACATTGATACCTGGGTCCAGATGGGCGCGCGGCTTTGTGAGATGGGCGCGGACTCGATTGCGATCAAGGACATGGCAGGGTTACTGACCCCTTACACCGCGTATGAGTTGGTGAGTCGGCTAAAAAAAGTCGTAGACGTCCCCATTCATATGCATTGCCACGCGACCACAGGCCTGTCTTCCGCGACCTACCTGAAAGCCATCGAAGCAGGGGTCGATAACGTCGACACAGCGATTTCCTCAATGAGCATGACCTATGGTCATTCACCCACAGAGGCAGTGGTTGCGATGCTGGCGGAGACCGAGCGGGACACGGGTCTTGATATTCGAAAACTGCAGGAAATCGCGACCTACTTCAGGGAAGTCCGCAAGAAGTATGCCCGGTTTGAAGGCGCCCTCAGGGGAACCGATTCAAGGATTCTTGTTGCTCAGGTGCCGGGTGGCATGCTCACCAATCTTGAACACCAATTACGGGAACAGAACGCAACCGACCGGCTTGATGAAGTACTGGAAGAGATCCCGCGGGTGCGCGAGGACCTGGGGTTTATTCCCCTCGTGACGCCTACCTCGCAGATTGTTGGCACGCAGTCGGTGATGAACGTCCTGCTTGGGGAACGCTACAAGAATATAGCGGTAGAGACACAGGGCGTGCTGAAGGGTGAATATGGATCGACACCGGCGCCGGTGAATAGTGAATTACAGGCCCGGGTGCTGGGTGGCGATGCGCCAATCACCTGCAGACCCGCAGATAATTTGGAACCGGAGTTCGATCGCCTGAAGCAGGAACTGCTGTCGAAAGAAGCTCAGGAAGGTCTGCAATTTGGTGAGAATATCGACGACGATGTGCTTACTTATGCGTTGTTCCCCCAAGTTGGGTTGAAGTTTCTGGCGAACAGAACAAATCCTTCAGCATTTGAACCTGGCCCGGAAATCGAGCGCGCAGCGCCAGCCGTGCCAGCAAGTAATGCCGGGTCTGCCGTCTATACGGTAGAGGTTTCCGGCGAACAGTTCGTCGTAAAGGTGACAGAGGGCGGTGATATTGAATCTGCGACGCCGGTTGCCGTAAGTCTAGCGCCCGTGCCTGCAGGGGTCGGCGTCACCGCGCCGCTTGCCGGCAATATATTCAAGATTGTCGTGCAACCGGGGGATGTTGTTGCCAGTGGCGACGTTGTACTGGTACTGGAAGCAATGAAGATGGAAACGGAAATCCGCGCGGCCAGTGGCGGCACTGTCAGCCAGGTGCTCGTTCGTGAAGGCGATGCGGTAGACGCTGGCCATACCCTGATTACGCTGGGGTAGTTGATGGAACAGCTCATAGAACTTTGGCAGGGCACGGGGATCGCGCAGCTATCAATGGATCAGGGCGTAATGCTCCTGGTTGGTTTGGGTCTTCTTTATCTCGCGATCGCGAAACGCTTCGAACCTTTGTTGCTGGTGCCCATTGGTTTCGGTGGAATCCTCGCCAACATCCCCGGTGTTGATATCGCAGTAGGGGACGGTGTTCTCCATCAGTTCTATGCCATGGGTATCGAGACGGGGGTCTTTCCGCTGGTCATTTTCATGGGCGTGGGGGCAATGACCGACTTTGGTCCGCTGCTGGCTAATCCCAAAACCCTTTTCCTGGGCGCCGCGGCTCAGTTCGGGATATTCGCCACATTGCTCGGCGCGCTGGGTTTGTCTTCGCTTGGGATTTTTGATTTTAGTTTGGCTGAAGCCTCAGCGATCGGCATTATTGGTGGGGCAGATGGCCCGACCGCGATTTATGTGGCGGGACAACTCGCGCCTCATTTATTGGGCGCCATTGCAGTGTCTGCCTATTCCTATATGGCGCTGGTGCCTATTATTCAGCCCCCGATCATGAGGTTGCTGACGACCGAGTCTGAAAGAAAGATCGAAATGACCCAGTTGAGAGTGGTGTCCGATCGAGAAAAGATATTCTTTCCGCTGATGCTGCTGGTACTTGTCGCATTGATGGTGCCGAGTGCCGCCCCACTCTTGGGGATGTTTTGCTTCGGTAATCTGATGCGAGAGTGCGGGGTGGTAGACCGGCTAAGTGAGACAACCCAAAACACGCTGATCAACATCACCACCATTTTTCTTGGGCTTGCCGTTGGGTCAAAGCTACAAGCGGATCAGTTCCTGGTGCTGGAGACACTCGGTATTCTGTCCCTTGGCATGGTCGCATTTGCCATTGGCACGGCTGCCGGTGTTTTGATGGCGAAGCTGATGAACCTGTTATCAAAGCAAAAAATCAACCCGCTTATCGGTGCTGCTGGCGTTTCAGCCGTACCAATGGCGGCAAGGGTCGTCAGCAAGGTAGGCCTGGAAGCCAACCCGCATAACTTCTTGTTAATGCATGCAATGGGCCCGAATGTTGCCGGTGTCATCGGTTCAGCGGTTGCCGCGGGAATACTGATTCACTTCGCTTCGTGAGGGCGAAAAGCAGGCCGTTTTTGGTCTGCGAGTGTGTAATGTTGCCACGATTCGTCTACCGGGGACTCAAAACCCAGTTCAACCGCGGCAAGCTGTATTCCCTGCATATCTTTGGAACCATACTGACGGTCACCAACGACTGGGTGATCGATACTGGCCAGATGTTGTCGGATCTGGTGTTTCCGACCCGTTTCAATGCGCACTTCAATCAGACTGGTGTCTGCATCAAAGTTGATCGGTCTTACGGTTGATGACGCGATCTTATTGTCGATCGGCGTATTAATGACTCGTTCTTCCGCTAACTTTCCGTGAACAATGGCGTGATAGATCTTGGTTGTTTTTCGGTCCTGAAATTGCCCGGACAAGTGAGTCGCCGCGCTTTTTGAATGGGCCAGTACCATTAGCCCCCAGACGTAGCGGTCTAACCGGTGCACCAAAAATGTGGGCCTGTCTAATTGCTGTTCAACTACCCGGTTGATGGAACAATGATCCCCGAAGCGACTGCCGCCGGACATCAGGCCAACGGGTTTTTCCCAGACCGAAAAAGCCGACTGGTCGTCGACGAGAATGGGGCTGGCCGGCACTGTCTCCATGACTTCTGGCGAGTAGTAGATAGAGACCAGGTCGCCAGGAGCCAGTTTTGCCTTCGCCCGTCGCAGTCGCTTGCGGCTGCCCCCTGACGTTAGCCATACCGCACCGCGGGTCATGGTTGTTTTGATCTTTGACTTTGATAGACCGGTTTCTGCCGCAAGAAACTCAGTGGCGTAGGTCTCGGTTAAAACCGCAAGGTCTGTCAGTTCAATCATCATGGTAAAAGTGTTTTGCTTGAGCCTGTTTACATTAACGTGGATGTTACTGGCTGATGGCGATGGTTCATAGACAAGTTCCCGGTGTATCGGTATCTTCAAGTGTGCCATCAAATTTGGAGTGCGTATGGAAAAGCTGGCTGAAGGCTATGGCCTGGTAGAGGGCCCAATATGGCTGCCGGGGCAGGGGCTACTTTATAGCGACGTGTTAAATGGTGGCGTGTTCTGCGTTGATCGCCAAGGCAACGTCACGACAGTGTTCGCTTATCGTAAAGGCATTGGAGGAATGTCCGTTCACGAAAATGGCGGCCTGATCGTTTCCGGCAGAAATATCTCCTGGAAATCGGTGCCGGAGGGCGAAACAATGACTGTCCTCGACAAAAATGAAGCGGCGGGGCTTATCGGTTTTAACGACATCACAACGGATGAGGTCGGTCGAATCTATGCCGGTTCTCTGGGTTCAAGTCCTGTTTTTGAAGACGGCAGGGAACCCCAGTCCGGCGACCTGTACCTGATCGAACTGGATGGATCAGCCCGCAAGGTCGCCTATGACATACAGTTGACCAACGGTCTGGGCTTCTCGCCCGATGGTAAAACCCTGTACCACTCTGACTCTGCGCGCGATCATATTAATTGTTACAGCGTAGCGGCGGACGGTTCCCTGGGCGAGAAGCAGTTGTTTGCGGAAACAGAAATTGGCTCCCCGGATGGTCTGGTGGTTTCGGAAGACGGCAGGGTGTGGGTCGCTTTGCCCGGTGGCAGCGGCGTGGGCGTGTATCATCCTGATGGGCGTTTTGATCAGCTGATAGAAATACCTGAGCCTATGTGCACCAGCGTGTGTTTTGGCGGTGATGACTTGAAGGATCTTTACATTGTTTCCGGGTCTCGTGGCTCTACAAGCGATCGCGCAGGTGCCGTTTATGTTCAGCGGGTTGATGTTGCCGGTCTTGAGGTTCCGTTAGCGCGAGTGTCAGTCTGAGGCTAAACCTTTTGCTACCGAACATGGGGGTAATACCTAAATAGCGATGCCAATGAGTTCGCTATGACCAAGGATGTTTCTCCTTCTATTGGGGCCTTTCGCTCATACTTCTCCGGATGAAACAACTTGGTGATAAGGGATTTTTCGGTTCAGGGCAGCAGTTTGAAAACTGGCTATCTGCAGAAGATGGCGTGGTCTCCGCCTAGTTTACTGGTTTGGAAAGCGTATTTGGAAAGCGTATTTGGAAAGCGTACTTGGAAATAGGGCTGGGAAAGAGTACTTGGATTAGCCCAATGGCGGCAATCGTTTGATGCGTTAGGGCGCCAAGGGCAAATTGACCTGATCAAATTGATCCAGGTTGTTAACCCGTATCATGGCGCGGAGTTCTTCAATGTAGGCCTCGCCGCGCTCAGAGTAGGAAAGGAGCCCGCCAGCAAGGCGCGTCCCGGTCAGCGGCATATTGTTGGCGCGAGCTGCTAATCGAAGGTCTCGGAGAGTTTTGTAGGCTGGGTGCGAGTTGAGGGTCTGCATATAGTATTTCACGCCGTCGACGGGTCTATCGAACTTCGATACCTCATGAGATTTACCCTTTTCCCGTGCGTTAGGTACCAGGCCGCAATTACGTGACCAGCACCAAAGGCCAAAGTAGTTATTTCCCTTAACGGCAAATCGAGCGGTTCCCCAGGCTGATTCATTGGCCGCCTGTGCAAGCGCAAGCGCTGCGGGAATGGTATCGATACGTCGATCCAGTAGTGTCATGGTTTTTGCAGAAACAGGCTCTTCGTCCGTTACCCGATATTTTTTTGCCAGCTGGCGGATAGTGTCTTTTTGCTTGGCTGTGAGTGGCCGATTTTGTAATAGTCGTTTGCTGACCTTTAGAAAGGCTATCCGCTCCTGGCGAATCTCTTCATTGGATTGCTGGACCAACGGCAACAGATAGGCAAAAAAAGTGCTCTTTTTGGTTTGAACATTGCTGATCGCACTGAAGTCCGGTGCACGTTTGTCGGCCTCGCGGTCTGCTACCCAAAGGAGTAGCGCCAGCAGGGCAATGGTGATTGGAATGACACTGATCGATCCATTACTAAGCATTTGGCTGTTGATTACCAGGTATCGATGAAGGGTTTCTTTTTGCCTTCTCGTTTGGGTGGTTTGGGGGCTGATTTCAGCCCTGCCAGAATCCAGTCTCGAGTCGCGACCGGGTCTATCACCTCGTCAATTTCAAACGCGGTAGCGAAGTTAACGGCTTTTCCCCGGTCGTACATTTGTGCGACTCGTTTTTCATATTCAGCCAGTCGCTCTTCCGGGTTTTCTATCGCTTCAAGTTCTTTTCGGTAGCCCAGTTTTACTGCGCCCTCGAGTCCCATACCGCCAAATTCGCCGGTCGGCCAGGTGACGGTGAAGGTAGATGCCTTAAAGCCGCCCCCGGTCATCGCCTGGGCACCCAGTCCATAGCCTTTGCGAATCACAATGGCCATTAATGGCACGGTGATACTGGTGCTGATGACAAACAGTCGAGCGGCGTGTCGAACCAGTGCAGTTTTTTCAATTTCGGGGCCCACCATAATGCCCGGGCAATCAACCAGCGAGATGATCGGAATATCGAATGCGTCGCAAAGTTGTATAAACCGTGCCGCTTTGTCCGCGCCATCAGAATCTATCGCCCCTGAAAGGTGAATCGGATTGTTGGCGAAGATACCGACAGGTCTGCCTTCAATTCGCGCGAACGCCGTAATAATGCCGATGCCAAATTCCGGTCTAAGTTCCAGTACAGAATCTGCATCGGCTAGTGTGTTGATAATTTCTCGTATGTCGTAAACGCGCAATCGGTTTTCCGGGATCGCGAAGCGAAGCTTTCGTTGGTCCGGGCAAGTCCAGTCAGTTGTTGTACCCTGAAAATAAGACAGCAGCTTTTTGGCGGCAGCCACGGCCTCTGCTTCATCTTTCACAGCGATATCGACCACGCCGTTTGGAACTTGCACGCTCATGGGGCCGACTTCTTCAGGTTTAAAGATGCCAAGACCCCCGCCCTCAATCATTGCCGGACCACCAATGCCGATATTTGAATCTTCTGTCGCAATAACGATGTCACTTGAGCCAAGTAATACGGCATTACCCGCAAAGCAGCGGCCTGTAGTAATGCCGATTCGTGGTACCAGGCCACTCATTGAGCCGTACAGTTGGAATGCCAGGCAATCCAGGCCGGCAATGCCTGCGCCGTCGGTATCGCCCGGGCGGCCACCACCGCCCTCGGCGAGTAAAATAATAGGCAGCCTAAGCTGTTCCGCGACCTCGAACATCCGGTCTTTCTTTCGGTGGTTCTGCAGCCCCTGAGTGCCTGCCAAGACCATGTAATCGTAGGACATAACAACGCACTGGGTATCCTGGTCCGGGAAGAGTCTCTGGTTGACGCTACCAATACCGGTGACCATGCCGTCTCCCGGTGTGTTCTCCATCAGGTCCTGCACGGTGCGGCGTCGTCTTTGAGCTGCAATGGCAAGGGATCCGTATTCAATAAACGTACCCGGATCGCAAATGTCGTCGACATTTTCGCGCACAGTTCGGTGTTTGGTTTTTCTTCTCTTGGCGACTGCTGTCTCGCGATTCTGGTCCAGCTTGTAGCCATGCCGTGTCATGGCCTCTGCAAGGTCAGGGCGAATGTAGTCAAGGTCCTGTTCTGCGGTTTGTTGTGTTTCACCTTCTATGCCCTCCTGCTCGGCAATGAACAGAATCGGATGATCTTCCACGATGGCATCGCCAACCTCGGCGGTTATCATTGCCACCTCGCCGGACACTGGCGCCTGGATCACGTGCTCCATTTTCATTGCATCCATCACGGCCAGTTCCTGGCCAGAAAACACCAGATCACCCTCGCTGACTAACAACGTTATGATGGTGCCCTGAAGGGGCGCGGGTACTGCTGTCGTTCCTGTTGGCCCATCGATGGCTGCGGAAAGCGTCGTGACTTCCTGCGCCTGGCTGGGCGCATCTGATTTCCCTAATGCCAGCACCGCAAGGGGATCTTTTGTGTTTAGCTTTGTGCCAGCAAGTCCCGCTTTTCCTGGGGCAGAATCGCCGTTTTCTTCGCTGACCAACGAAGCAAGGTTTAAGTCAATGTATCTTGTGGTGAGGGTGGCGCGCAGAAAATCCTGTGAACCCACAAGGGCCTGAAGGAAAGGCAGGTTAACTTTAAATCCTTCCAGCCGAAACTGACGGAGCGCGCGTACTGTTTTTTCTGCGCAAACAGAAAAGTCATCTGATTGGCTATGGACAATCAGTTTTGCCAACAGTGAGTCGTATCGAGTTGATGTCTTGTAACCGGCATAACCAAATGTGTCGACCCGGATTCCTGGGCCAGAAGGTGGCTCAAAAATATTGATCGTACCGCCGGTGGGTTTGAACATTCCCTTCTTGCCGGGTGTTTCCATATTGATTCTGCATTGGATGGCATAACCTTTGGTCACGGGTGGCTCATTTAAGCCCAGCTCATCGAGTGTTTTCCCCGCGGCGATCTGTAGCTGCAGGGCGACCAGATCAAGGCCGGTGATCGCTTCTGTTACCGTGTGTTCAACCTGCAATCGAGCGTTGGCTTCGATGAAAAAGAATTCGTCAGGTTGATCCGCATTAACAAGGAATTCGAATGTTCCAACGCCGCGATAACTGGCGTGGGACGCCATTTTGACAGACGCTTGCAGTAGCGCCGTGCGCGTTGAATCGGGCATGTTTGGGCTGGGGGCGACTTCGACAATCTTCTGGTTCTGTCTTTGAGTGCTGCAATCACGTTCCCACAGATGTGTCACGCCACCGGCGCCGTCACCCAAAATCTGGACTTCAATATGTCGCGCGCGTTGAATCAGTAACTCCACGTAAACGCGATCGTCGCCGAAAGCCAGGTTTGCTTCTGACTTGCAGCGCTCGTAGCTCTTTTCAATGTCGTTTCGATCTTCAACGATTCTCATCCCTCTGCCGCCGCCACCAGAAATCGCTTTTATGACGACACCTTTATCTGGATGCTGGTCATTGAAACCGATGACAGCAGCCAGCGAGGTATCCTCGTTGGTGCCTGGCACCAGCGGAATGCCTAGTTCTGCAGCAAGAGCCCGTGCACCTGCTTTGTTACCAAAGATGGAAAGTTGATCTGCTGTTGGGCCAACAAAGTTGATACCAGCGTCATCACAGGCTTTGGCAAAGTTAGGGTTTTCACTAAGGAACCCGTAACCAGGGTGAACCGCATCGGCGGCACAGATTTTGGCCGCGTTGATGATCTCTTCTATGTTCAGGTATGCCTGCGCGCCAACGCCGGGGATCTGGATTGATTCATCAGATTGTTGCACGTGCAGGGAATTAGCGTCATCCTCTGGGAATACAGCAATTGTTGAGTAGCCGAGTTCGTTGGCGGTTTGACCTATTCGTATCGCGATTTCACCACGGTTTGCGATCAGCAGCTTTTTCATACTTTAGTGCCCGGCTCTATAGGAGCTTAGAATCTACTGGAATGGGTGAGCAGTGTCATCCCTGATTATTAGTATGAATGACTCGTCCAGGTGATCTTAATCTCGACATGCGCTCGATTATTCATGGGATACGGGAGTGCAAGGTGATGACAGAAATTGATACTGGAACGCAAGACTTGTTGGCAACACTGGATGAGGGTGTTGCCATATTGACGTTAAACAGGCCGCAGGCCCGCAATGCGATGTCCGGCGAAATGAATGCCGCATTGCAAGCCATGCTCGCGGACTTTGAAGTTAACCCCAAGGTGAAAGTGGTAGTGTTAACCGGCGCGGGAAAAGGTTTTTGCGCGGGAGGAGACGTGAAAGGCATGGCGCGATCCGGCGACGGGACTGTGGGGGATAACACGATTGACGGAGCGATCCACCAGCAGCGATTACACCAGCGAGGTACCGCAGGAAAACTGTTCAAAATGCCCAAGCCAACGCTTGCGGCCCTGCCCGGTGCAGCCGCAGGCGCTGGGCTATCCTTGGCCCTGGCATGCGATATGCGCATCATGTCCAGCAATGCCATTATGACAACAGCCTTCGCAAAAGTAGGGTTTTCAGGGGATTATGGAGGCACTTACTTTATGACCCAGTTGGTGGGGTCAGCGAAGGCGCGTGAGCTTTATTACCTATCTGAACGGGTTAATGCAGAAGAAGCGTTACGACTTGGCCTGACGAACTGGGTCTGCGAACCAGAAGCGTTGCTCGAGCGGGCCGTTGAAATCGCACAGCGTCTGGCAGCCGGCCCAACGGTTGCATACCGCTATATGAAAGAAAACCTCAATCGTGCGATGTCTGGTGATGTCGATGAATGCCTGGACCTGGAGGCGACTCATCACGTTCATTGTGGCCAGACAGAAGATCACAAGGAGGCCGCGAAAGCCTTTGTAGAAAAGCGGGAACCTGCGTTTAAGGGCCGCTAGGAAATACGGTGAAGGTTTTAGCGACCGCTCGGCAACCGTTCGGCAACCGTTCGGCAACCGCTCGGCAACCGTTCGGCAACCGGTGTCGGGTGCCAGAGGCTAGTGATTAGTCCTTGTTAAGTGCCTGGGTTACCACTAACGGTTACCACTAACGGTTACCACTAACGGTTACCACTAACGGTTGTTACGAA
>Ga0209711_10004370_pt1 | contig 11453 bp, 15 predicted proteins | sample ArcticOcean_MG_C_7_FD_187441 | JGI IMG/M metagenome (GOLD analysis project Ga0209711, IMG submission 187441) | Marine microbial communities from western Arctic Ocean - ArcticOcean_MG_CB11_88 (SPAdes) (version 2) | ecosystem: Environmental > Aquatic > Marine > Oceanic | place: Arctic Ocean... | reverse complement strand
CACTACTTGGGTCTTACCTCGATCAAGTTCTGAATGTGCTCGCCAACCCCAATCTGAATGATGCAGCAAGGTCGGTGAATGTATGACATCTGTGGATAAATTTCACCGGCAACGGGGGATCATAGATCAAACTAAACTCGAGAATTTACGCGTCTTTCTTTCGGGTTCGACCGATGGAATTGCCGAACTCATCGTCTTACTTCGCCAACTAGGGGTTGGTGAAGGGAGTGGTGTGATTGGTTTTCACAACGATGTTTCACCAATAAACACCGTTTTTTGGAGATTAATGTATCCGGAGCTCAAAACACTTCAGTCGGCTTCGGAGTCCGCCAGGGCAGTCTTCAAATCTCTGACTGATAATGAATTTGATTCACTTGCTTGGGATATTCACCTCGATTTGAATGGTTCAACGCCAGTTGCCTCGGCCGATTTGTATGGTCGAGTGGAAGGGCCGCGAGCTTTCGTCTCAACTCAACTGATCTCTCAAGTTCGAAATTCTAGTGAAGCCCACCCCCTCTCCTCAGCAATGCGAACTGCAACTGCTGCGGCAATGGTCGAACGCATGTTGATCCAATGTCAGGTAGCTCATGCTATCACTGTAAGTGACGCCTGGTACACGTTGACATGCCGAATTGAAACGACCGATACAGAAGAGGCAAAAGAACTGGTTCAAGGCCTCAAAGGAGAAGTTCTCACGCTTCAACCAACCAGCGATGGTTTGGCAACGCTTGCACGGTATCGCTTGCGTGCGTCATCTCCCGAACGCCCCTTCTCCCACCTTGAAATCGCCCGAACCAAACCTCAGAACAAACCCTGGGCGCTTGACGTGGGCATTGTCGAGTGGAGTGCTGCGTTTGGAACAGTTGAGGAGCCTTGGAAACCACGTATCGGCGATGCTGTCATTTTAGGCGCTGGTGGATTGGGAAGTTGGGCAGCCCCCCTCCTCGCAGAGCAACTGGAAACAGGAAATATTCACCTTATTGATGGAGATGAGTCAATTGAGCTTCATAACCTCAACCGGCAAGTGCTGTACCGAGAACAGCACATTGGGTTGCCAAAGACCAATGTGGCAGTTGAGCAATTGCAACGAATCAATCCAAGAGTTCAGTTCATTGGATACAAAGAGTATCTTCTTCCTCACCATTTGGTGGTGGATGAAAATGAGAATAACGATTCCTTTGACTTGGAAGAGGAACCCTCTGAAAACCAATTGTATGATCCCCTTTCGAAAGGTCAACTATATCTTGCTTGTCTTGACAACATGCGCGCTCGAACTCTGCTCAACGAGGCAGCAATCGATTTCAACGCCGTCATGATTAACGGAGCGGGCGAGGCTCTCAGCGGCGTTGTTGAACGGTTTCATGGAAATGATGGATGCATGGTTTGCCGTTATGGTGCTGAAACAGCCTATGCATTGGAAGTTGTTTCATGCACGGAAGAAGGGAAGCGACCTATCGCTTCGATTGTTACGACGACCGCATGGGTGGGTGCCATGATGGCTGCTTACGCACTTATTGAAGCAGCAGGACCGAAATCAACCCAACCAGATCGAATTGAATGGAATCGAGGCGCTGTGAGTCGAATTCCAGTGGCAGCGAAGCCTCCTTGGTTTCATGACCGCTGTTCCAGTCATATTTGACACAAAAAAAGACCATAGGCCACACAAATAGATGAAGTGATTGAAATGATGATTGAAATGAAATGCAAAGCCGTTGGTGGTTTGAAGAGTAACACGGTAGTAATGAACACACAACAGGCACTCGCAGCAGGTTTGCACAGCGGGGGCCCAATTCAATTGAAGGGCAACCGTTCATCCGTTGGTCAATTGTTTCTTGACGATGCTATTGAGCCTGGTTTCATTGGCATGGGACCTACAATGAGAATTAATCTTCGCGTCAAGGAAGGCGAATCAGTTTCAGGTGATCAAATACGCGCCCAAGGGATCTCAAAGGCGCGCCTACAACCTACGGGTCAGCCATTGGAAGAGGGTTCCTTTGGCGCAATAAAGGGCGCTCTTTCCGATGTTTATCTGTGCAAAGGCGATCGATTTATTGTGACAGTTGGAGGCGAACCGATTGAGTTGTGCCTCACACGTGCTCGCCCGGGCCATGGATGGTTGACGTCAGAATCAGAAATCCAACTGATTGGTAAACCAGTGGCCCAGAAAGAAGGCCACATTCCTTCCGTGTCGTTTGATGACATTGGTGGGTTGGATGAGACTATTCAAGAAATGAAGGAAATCGCAGTTGTTCCACTTATTCATCCTGAAGTGTACAAGAAAGCAGGCCAAGAACCTCCAAAGGGGATCCTTCTCTATGGCCCACCTGGTGTTGGAAAAACATTGCTTGCGAAAGCATTGGCTCGTGAAGCGCAATGTAATTTTTTGACAATCAGTGGCCCCGAGCTGTTCACAGGGACTTATGGCGAATCCGAACGCAAGCTTCGCGAGATGTTTGCTCAAGCAAAGCGTGAAGGCCCATCGGTGATCTACATTGATGAAATCGACGCCATCGCAGGCTCTCGTAAAACTGGGAGTGGAGAATTGGAAAAGCGAATTTTGACTCAATTGTTGGTTGAATTGGACGGGTTTGAAGAACGGGGTAAAGTCCTGATTGTTGGTTCTACCAACAGGATGGAGTCCATTGATGATGCTCTGTTGCGCGCGGGCCGTTTCGATCGACGCATTCACGTGCCATACCCAGATCTTGCTGGAAGAGAGCACATTCTCAACATCCACACTCAATCCATGCCGCTTGCAGACGATATCACCTTGAGTGAATTGGCGAAAGATACGAACGGTTTCACCGGTGCCGACATTGCAAATCTATGCCGTCAAACCGCAGCCGCGGCAATCCGTCGAGTATTCCCTATGGCACGATTGCTGAATGCCGCTCAAATTTCGGAGGAAGAACTGAATGATGTTTTGATTGAAAATTCCGATTTCGAAGACGCCATGCCACGTTCAATCCCCTTCCAGGTTGAATTGCGCCGACCAGCAAAAATTGGCAACTTCAGTATTGAGGATGTCATCGGGCACAAAGAAGCCAAGAAAGAGTTGCGAGAACATCTTGTCGCTCCGATTCTGCACCGCGAACAGTTTGAAGCAATGGGGCTCACATGCAGGGGCGGTGTCCTTTTGCATGGACCACCAGGTACTGGCAAAACCATGCTTGGTCGGGCAGTGGCTAATCTTTCCAACGTCCAGTTCATGGCAGTTTCAGGCCCTGAGTTCCTCTCTAAGTGGGTTGGTGAATCAGAACGAGCTGTGCGAGAATTGTTTCAACGGGCCCAGGAATTGGCTCCAGTCGTCGTCTTCTTTGACGAATTCGATGCTATTGGTCGTCAACGAGATGGACAAGGCGGTTCGCACCATGCGAGTTCTGTTGTTGCTCAACTGCTGACGTTGATGGATGGCCTGAGCGGCCAAGATGAAATATATTTCATGGCATCGACAAATCAAATAGATCTCGTCGACCGGGCCTTTTTGCGCCCTGGTCGCTTTGATACGACCGTTTTTGTCGGCCCCTTGAGCCGGCCGTTGTACGCAACCTTCTTTGAAAAGGAAACAGAGAATGTTTCACATCGTCTTGACGCAATCGATTGGGAAGATTTTGTCGGCCAGCTCGTCGATCAAGCAACTGGAGCCCAATTGAAGGGCTTCATTGACAAAGCAAAGCGTATCTGCGTTCAACGTGCTCTCTCAACAGGCTCGGAACCTTGTCTTGAACGCCTTGATTTGGATCTTGCGTTGCTTTCATCGCCGATGCTTTCTGGTGGTGTGGAGCGACCCCGCCGAGATGATGACGACAGGTCTGAGGATGACGAAGACGATTGGATGGTGCTCTGATGAATCAGTTTGCGCGACAAAAAGGACTTGTTCAACAAGACAAGGTCGCCCAGCTCAAGGTTGCCATTGAGCCGGCAGGAGAAACGCCTTGTGCCTTTATCGAGGCGTTAACATTGATTGCCGAGCATCTTGGTGTTGTGAATTTTCCGGCCCTTCCATCCCAAGCAGAATATACAATTATCTGGGCGAGTGGCGTACAGCCCGAACATCAAACCTTGAACACAATTCATGCCGTATATGGTGAGGAAGGCGTTTTCCTCGATGGTACGCACTCAAACAACCGCAGTGATCCGATGTATGAAACCTCATTGGCGACCATCTGTGCGTCAGTGGTTTGGAGCGAAATCTTGCGCCGATCTGAATGTTTCTTGCCCATCGAAGTGCCGAAGGTCAGCGTCTCAGTGAATGTGCGGGTGAACGAAAATGCCCTTCATTCGAATTTAAACAATCTAAATGTTCACCTAGAGGGCCACAACACCTCCAGCAACATTCGAGACACAGACGACGGCAGCTCCCACCGAAGGGTTTTGTTGCGCTTGGATGAAGATGACCCAATCGCACAGCAACTGATTCAACGTTTGCGCATCGATTCACCTCACAGTCAAATCACTCCTCAGTATCCCGCGATTCCTTTGGATTTGCCTTCTCCAACAAAGGCCCTTTCAGGCCACATCACCGTGGTTGGAGCAGGTGGTTTGGGCACCTGGTGCCTTCACAACCTCGTTGGTGGCATCAAAGAGTCGAAGTGCGCTTCGATTGAATTTTTGGTATTCGACAAGGATCTCGAAGTCGAAGAACACAACCTCAACCGCCAAGTGTTGTTCACCAAAGCAGATGTTGGTTCATCCAAGATTTTGGCGACCCGTCGATGGCTTCAATCCCAGCTCGCCGATGCTTCTATTGAAGTCGCATGGGAACTCGTTGACAGCATGGCTCTTGATTCATATTCCTCCGCAGAAGGCGGTTTGGATTTGGGCAGTTTGTTGGAGCACGATGAATCGAGCACCACCACTGAGATGGCCCCACTGAGCGTTGAAGAAACCCTCCCACTTCTTCAAACAACAGACCTAATCATCGGTTGCTTGGATGCAATGCGTCCACGTGTCTTGGCAGATTTGCTCTCTGCTAAAATCAATCAGCCCTACATCAATGGTGGTGTGAAGCATTTCGTATCTGAATACAGAGAATTTGCTCATACAAATTTGGTTGAACGGCATGGGCCACAAGTGGCACAAGATCGCCAGGTCTTTTCATGTCAAGAAGATGGCGAAGTTCCAATGACATCAATTGTGTTTACCAACGCCTATGCAGGTGCTTTTCAGGCAATTGCGGCATTACAACGACTCGCAGGCCGTTCGCAATCCACGATTGAATCCACCTACTGGAATTCACATACCAATGAGGTCTTTGTGACAAAGAGTTCAGAGGCACCGGTTGAACGCCATTCCAGCGTTCAGCAACTTGAACAGGCCCTATGGCCAAAATCTTCACCACCCTCTCCACACTCGCCAGAGGAATCTACTGCAGGAGTTTGATGAAATGGTTATACTAAATTTGAGAGAAGTCGTCACGACGGGTACAAAAGAGCGCAATGAGATGCGTACCACGTTCCGAGAAAATGTGGAAAAACAAATGGATGGTAAAATTTCCAATTTTATTCATCGGCACAAAATCGAAACCTTGGTGAAGAAAGCAGCTCTTCGAGGTCAGCAATCGATCACAATCCAACTTCCTCGTTTGTTTATGAAATGGCATCATCTCACTGACTACATCGTTGAATGCAAGTCAATCGATAACAATTTACAATATGGTCTGAATTACAATCAATTCTTGAATGAGATCAAGTCTAATTTGGAACAGGAAGGTTCAATTCAATGCCAAATTGAGTTTGAAGAAGACACCAAAACCAACAAGTTGAAAATGAAGAGCATTGTACTTAATTGGAAAAATCTGGTCCCACTCACGCTGCTTATCAATCTCCCATGGGGTGGCTTCATTGAAGTAGATGATTTTATCGAAAACGAAACATTCGGGCAAATTATCACTCGCTTGGGTCTTCATCCAAGAGATGGAACGAACGTATCGATCGAGGATGAAGGTAAAAACCTGAGCCGGATTAAAGTCAGCCGATATCATGGAAAAACGGTCAATTTCGTAGTCGAGCGAGAGCATGAAGCCGAGTCATTTGATTTGGATGAGTGAAATTATACACAATTCATTACAAGCAACCACACGAATGTGTGAACCAAAATTGAAACACTGGAGATGAAAAAATGAACAACCAAATGATCCCACTTACTGTAGCAAACACCCTTGACCAATCCAGCAAGCAAAGGGTTGAAATGAATGCTGGCCAAACTATTAAGCAAGAAATCCGTGCAAAAAACCTGTCGCAAAAAGGAGATTTTGACGTTTATGATCAACTTGGGAATGTTGTTTCAAATCAACGTGTGGAAACCCTTCGAGATCGGACTGTTTACGTTGGTGTTGGGAAGATTGCCGGTGGAGCGGGCATCCCTCGCTCCCGGTTGGGAGAGCTCAAGATAGAATACCCTTCACTACGATTTGTGAAACAACACACGACCAAGAAAACCGTCGAAATGGTTAGCGTTCGGTTTCCATCTTCAGGAAAAACAAAGAGTGGGTATTGGAATATTGTGATTCATTGCCCAAATGCAAGTTCAGGCCTCATGCATGCGTATGTGCTCGACAGCAATGAAATCACAGGGCGAGTGAGCGTAAGTCTGTATGACAATCCCCCCTCGGTAGGCTACTGTCACGGCGCACAAGCCACAATCCCAGGTTCAAATCGAAAGGCAAAATGGGTATGCCATGGAGATTATCTTACTATGATTTCCAGCGTTGCCGGCTCAGATCCAATCAAGCGCATTGGAGCTTATATCAATCATATTCAGAACTTGCTGAATGCATGAAACACAGTTGGTGACTACAATGGGAAAAGGAATCAGTTTAGAAGAACTCAACCGAATGGACCGAGCAAAAAAGGCTGTTCAACCAGTGCGGCGACCCGCAAAAAACCCTCCTTTGAAATCCGACGCAAAAATCATCCGCGAGTTAGGGCAACAACTGGCTCAATTTGAGAGGGAACACTTTCGTCCTCGTGAACAAAAAACGAAACCTCAATCACGACCAGAAGATGGCGTTTTAGCACAGGTTTTCTATGTGATTTGTTTCTTCTTGATGATGAACTTACTCTTCGTTTTCGCACCCTTCGTCTTCATTTATCATAGTGCAATGTTCTTTTTTGACCATGAAATCACTTATTTTGGATATATTCCGCTTCTATGGGCTTTTTTCTTCAATATGGGGCTTGCTTGGTGGTTGGATCTCTGATGGAGCTATGAAAAACAAAGAGTTGATATAATTCTGAAACTAAGGGGGACACATGATGCCATTTGATACCGTATTTTCCATGGCCGGACACTCAACTGTGCCAGTTTTGGCATTGATCAATTCTGGAATCTCCACCCGTTACGTCATCATCTTTACCGAAGAGATGGAAGGGAACATGGAACATTTCGAATCCTACCTTGAACAGAAAGAGTGGGGTGAAAATGCACCCAAAGTGAAGTGCATATCGATTGGTTCAATTGGGGATTATGAAACCACTTACGCGCAAATCAAAGAAATATTCGATGAGCGTTCAAATTTACCAGTCTACAATCAAGGTATTTTCCTTCAAAACGGTGCGAAGCAACTCCTCCTTTCAATGTTGGATATGGCCCCTGAATCGCCTCGGATTTTCTTACGGGAGCCGTTGACAATCCAATGCTCTTTGAAGGATGATGAGTTTGAGAAACAAGTCAACCTAAAGGTCGAAGAAATTTTGAGGTCAAGGGGATTAGACCTCGATGCTTCAGGGGCTCTCGTTCTTCAGGATGAAGTCCGAATGGAAAATATTAATGTCAAATTAGACGAGCGCTTGCGACTTTCATTTACATTAACAGTCCAAGACAAACCAAGTCAAGAGGACATTATCATCATGACTCAGTTATCTGAAACGTTTGGACGAAATGGTGCACTATACAACATTGTCACGAGAAACAGAATCAGCAAGAGGACTTCAAGAACCGCTGCTGCTCATATCAACATATTTTTTCAGGAGGAAGAAGAATGACCACATCACATCTTTATTGTATTTTCAATGCCAACGATCCAACACCGACAGCGTTCGCTATTCGGAGTTTGAATTTCCAAACAGCCACCGTGTTTGTAGTGAATCAAAAAGCGTTCACGGATAAACAAAATTCAAACCTTGATCGATTGAAGAAATGGATTAATGGTTCAGCCAAGCCAGAAGGCTGGCCAGAAGGATGGTGGAATCCTGATTGGGATTGGGCTGAAGCGACCCCTGAAGTCTCCATGGAGTATGTCGATGAACTCACCCCTGAAATTTTTGGAAACACAGATGCCGATCACACCTTTGTAGATCTAAAGGGTGGTACGAAAGCAATGAGCATTGATCTCATGGATTATGCCAATGAACGGCTCGACAATCCTCAATTTATCTTTTCAAACCCCGGGGAATCACTTCTGCTATCAAAAGGTATCGTGCTCCCTAGAGACGTCCTTGGCTTGAATGAAATCGTATTTTTGGCATCGGGTTATGTCATGAATGAAGAATATGTGCCCGAACCAAGAATTGCGGAAAAAATTAAACTTGAATTCAAATACATAACTGAAACAAAAATGAAAAAGAAAAGAGCGAGATTCGACAGCAAATTTCTTGAATCTATAAAACGATATGTTCCACCGAATCTGAGTGCAAGAGCCTTCATGGAACAGGCATTTCTTGAAGAGTTTACCAGTGCAATGCTTTCAGTCTCAGAAGAAGTTACACAATCAGTTGCAGGCGTTAGGTTCATAGATCCGTCGTTTGAAATTTCTAGAGAATCTGCTGAATTTATGCTTAACCTACCATACATTAAGAAAAGGATGGAAAAGAAACCGAAGAAAAAGAAAATCTATGATACCTCTTTGGAATTGCTGAAAGATTTCGCACCTGCACTTCACAACCATGGACATGAAGCTTCATTGGAACTGATTAGGCAACACATGCACATTATGGAAATCGACGCCTTGGCTATACTGTCGTCAGGAGAGTTGATCGGAGTTGAATGCAAATACGGCAGCTACCAACCAGATGCCGTTCATCGAATTAGGGCGATTTGCCAACGTTTGTCGCCACGTTCAACCCCAGTGCTTGTAAATTCCAAACTCTACAGTACGAATGTGTACAACGTCGCAGAGTTGTCGTTCACCGAGTTGGACAATGCCATCGAGATGATCCGTCAACTGGATTCCCAAACGCCTCAAAGGCCAACGCCACAAATTGATGATTCAAAAAACAAGCAAGGCAGAGGAAGAAACGCGCTTCATTGTTTGCCTTTGATTGAAATTGCCCTTGTCTCAGCTAGCTCGATCGGTGGAACTTTTGCTATGTTCAAAAGAGCGATGAGTCAACTTCAGATCTCAATGGAACACATGGATGAGGCGTTGACGCTTTTGGGCGAAAAGCTGGGTTTCAAAATAAACGATATGCAAGACAACCATTGGATCGAATGGAATTCAGCGGTTGAATCCGAACTTGATTTGGTGAGCGAAAAAGACTATGATCAAGAAGATTCCAGTAGTTTGACCCGAATGGAGGGGCACATCAACAGATCGATGAATGAAACAATCGAATCTTTGCTTGAACTCTACAAGATATCCCCTCGCTCTTTTGCAGAGTTTTGTGAAGAGTTGAAGAAAGCTGGCTTTTCTCTGAGGCGCCTTCGTGAACGCCTTGTAAGAACCTTTTCTAAAAAATATAATTTTGAAATCGTTGAGGCTTCGGCTCTTTTTTCATCAGGTAGCAAGTGGATTATTTGGAAATGATGCTCAACGCTAACGTCCTTCTTCAGGTGTTCGGAAGCGGAAGCAATACGCTTTGTTCAAAACAGCACATTCAGTTGTGCAGATACAATTTGTATCAATAACTGACTGCGGGGCAAAAGGCCCTTGTGTGGTTCATGTGACTCATAGGCAGGTATCTGCATTTGGCCTGTGTGATTTAACACAAATCGGCCCTTCCGAACACCTCAAAGGTTGAAGGAAAAAACTTGGAGATGAACAATATGACAATGATGGGAGACGAAGAAGGAGCGAATGCCGTTGTAGAAAGAATCCTAGAATACATGGACAACATGACCCAAGAAGATTGGGATGGAGTCCATGAAAATCTTCGTAACTTGAAACAACCTCAATGAAGTCCAATGAACACAATGCGAAATTTTACAGAAAAACATTCGAGCAATCACAACATAACCTGAAGAAGCTGAACTGGAGATGAACACATGACAACGAAAGAAAATCGAACCACACGCAACTGCCCCAGCCATAAGGACCCCTCCCCATTTAGCCAAGCCATCAAGGTCACACTGGACGAAGAAGGAAACATCAAATGGCACTTTTCAAAGGAGGGCGAGTGATATGTCACTCCCCACCCCACCACCTATCGAACTACTGGGTGTCGAAGATGCCAAAATCTACATTATTCGAGATCCACCATTTGAAATTTACAGAATTTTAAGGAGAGATGATTGAGATGGGAACATACAAACGTGGCCGTTACACGAAGGTTCGTCCAGGTGAAAAAATTCCAAACAAACCTGGTGCTGAGCGTTGGGTTTCCAAGAAAACTGGGAAAGTGGTTTACCAAGGTGAATCAAGCAATGTTGGGAACAGGATAGCTACCCAAAAGCGCGACAAAAACCCCTACACACGCGGGAATTATGAGGCACAATACAAGGTTGCAGATGGACGCAGCACCTCAAAGACACGTCGCGAACATGAGCGGAAGAAGATCGCTCAACACAAACCGAGATTCAACAAAAGCTCGGGTGGCGAGGGCCGCAGAGCAAAAGGCGGCAGCGGCCGAAGACCAAACAGGTGATTTCAATGTCGGATTTTTTTTGCACATGTGGGTTTATTACCTCCTCTTCTGAACGTATGGAGCAACATATTGACTTTGAAATTGAACAAAGCGGCTGTGTTCAGCGAGGGGTCCACTTTTGTCTCAATTGGGAATGAATTATGCCGTCTAAACCATTGAAAGTTCTCTTCGAAGGACAGTCGGAACTCTACGACAAAGAATTCGGCGAAGATGCAAACTTTGAGTCAAAAATCACAGAACATCTGGAGATCAATCACACTAATAGATGAACACAACAAACCAGGAGATGAAGAAAATGACCTATGAAACTTACAAAGCAATTGATCCTCAACTGAACAAAGAAGGTCCAAAGTTAAAAAAATCCAAACACGACTATACCATTCGATCTGAATGGGATGCCGGGGCATTCGAATTTTGATGGTGGAAAAAGAAACACAAATCAAACCGATCAAACACACCAACAGATGAACACAACAAACCAGGAGATGAAGAACATGCCAAACGAACAACACGAGTGGGACAATCGAAGCGATCAACTCAACCCAAACAACGACTCATTCTATCAATCGCGTGGTTGGGATGACAAAGAAGAACATGATAATTACGATGACTGAGGAGAAAAATAACACAAATCAGAAAGATCAATCACAC
>Ga0209711_10004369_pt1 | contig 11456 bp, 17 predicted proteins | sample ArcticOcean_MG_C_7_FD_187441 | JGI IMG/M metagenome (GOLD analysis project Ga0209711, IMG submission 187441) | Marine microbial communities from western Arctic Ocean - ArcticOcean_MG_CB11_88 (SPAdes) (version 2) | ecosystem: Environmental > Aquatic > Marine > Oceanic | place: Arctic Ocean... | reverse complement strand
CAGCTCCTTGGACTAATACTAAATCATTAGACTTTGATGGAAGTGATGCTTTTAATCCTGATATTCCTACTGCTGATTTTCAAACTATTCTGAGAGATAGTCATAGTGTATCTTTTTGGGTAAAGCATAGCTGGTTACAAACTTGTGCTTTTATAGGACTTATAGACAACGGCAATGCTCTTGCACCAGCGATACGATTAAACTTTGTATATTACATGCCTGGTTTGACTTTTATGCAGTTTTCATCTAAACTGGGAGGAGGTAATTCAGCATCAATGTTTCTTATGAACCATACAAGTACAACTGACGCTGATTCATGGGTTCATTATTGCTATAGTCAAACTAAAGCAGCAACTGCGGCTACAGTAGGAAGTTATGTGCTTTATATAAATGGAACTGCTGCGTACACTGGTGCAACAGCTAGCGCGGCAACCCAAGCAGCAACAATAGCTACTGATGATAAAGGGTTTTATTTTGGAGCATTGAACAATAACGGTATAGGAACACAATCAAACTGTATATCTAAAATAGATGAAATAGCTTATTTTAATGCAGATTTAAGTCCTGAGTCAGTAGCTGCTATTTATAACTTAGGAGTAGCTAAAGATATTCGTTCAGATTATACTTCAGGTAGTAACGATTATGATCAGTCTTCTGCTTTAGTACGTTATTATAGGCTTGAAGATGATACTACTGACGCACAAGGAAATAATGACGGTGTTCTTGTTGGCGATCCAACATACAGTACCGAAACACCCTCATAACTATGGCTAAACATTTTGTAATATTAGACAAAACAGAAGTAGATGATGAAAATTCAACTATAGATTTTTCACAATTACCTTATTCGGATTGCAGAACACTTAGGCACTCTTTAGATTTAACTCAAGTAGTTATAAAATATTTAGGAGATAAGCCTTCTTTTTTTGAAAGTAAGGTTATATATACGCATGAAGAGATAAAAGAGATTTTAAAAGGAGACGATTGGACAGATAACACAGACCCAAGATAGTAACTATAAAATATATTAACCATGCCAGAAGCGAAACTTCAATATTTAAAGTTAATCATTGACGAGTTAGAACAAGAGATTAGAGTACTTAAAGAAAGACTCGATGCAGCAGAACACGCAGCACAAACATCATTCTCTTTTATAAGAGAGATTGAAGACTAATAGAATTATGGCATCACAAAAAGATATATTACAGGGTCTTGTTGCTGATATACAGCTCATTAAAACAAAGCTTCCTAATGGGGAAGTTAAAAAGATTGAGAGTCAATTAACACAGATAGTTGACAATCAAGTCGACATGAAGGATGATATTAGAAAGTTACGTGTACAGATTCTTGATCCTGAAGAAGGTATTATAGTAAAGTTAAATAAAAACACAGACTTTAGAGAAAAGTGTGAGCCAGACAGAGAGGCCGTATTAGAGCAGTTTAAAGCTATACTTAGATGGAAAGGAGTAATAGATAAAGCTTTGTGGGTTCTGTTTTCTGGAATGGCAGGTGTTGTTTTAAAATTAATATTCTTTACATAGTAGAAAAGATGGGAAAAGAGTTAGATGAAAATACAGGGTTTAATGTCAGCATTAAAACGTTAGTAGGAATAGGATTTTCTATGGCCACTATAATATCTATGTGGTTTATACTGCAAGCAGATATAGCAGAAGCTAAAGAGTTGCCGGTTCCATTAGAGCCTGAGATTTCTCGTATGGAATTTGACATGAAAGATCAGTTAGTGCGTCAAACTATTATGACAACACAAGAGGATGTTCAAGAGCTTAAAGGAGACCTAGATCGCATAGAGGAAAAGATTGACCAATTAAAATAATTATGAAAACGCTAATCTCTATCTGTTTATTTGCTTTATTTTCAACAGCAGTTTATGTTTCTATGCCTGTGATAGACACGCTTCCTGAAGCTGGAGTAAGTGTTGTAGAGTTTAATGCCAGTTTTAATGCTTCTAATAGTGTAGATTGGTTAGAAGAACTTAGTGATTGCAAAAGAATACGAGTAGACATAGCAGCCGAGCCTTCTTTGCAAAAAGAACATAAGATTGTTGTTGTTCCAACGATCATAGTTTTTAATGACGGCGAAGAAACAGAAAGATTTCAAGCAAACATTATGATGGTGATGGAGTCAACAAAAGAAGAAGTACAAGATGCTATAGATGAAATATTAATGAGTGATTTTTAAAATGAAAAATATATTAACTATACTTTTTTTCTTTCTAAGCTTTATTGCTTTCCCTCAAGACAGTTGGGTTAACGTAGTAGTGCAGACAGATCAATATGGAGGAGAAACTACTTGGGAGATATACCAAGACAGTCAAATCGTAGCAACATCTTTGCCATATCAAGGTAATTATTATTACGAAACTTTAGTAATGCTTCCGCCGGGAGGATACAACTTTGTTATATACGATTCATTTGGGGATGGTATATGTTGTGATTTTGGAGAAGGATACTTTGGGTTATCTAATATATGTGGCTTAAACACATTTGTATATGATTTTAATGGTCCTACAGCAACTGTATATTTTGACTTATTAGCTTGTCCCCCACCAGTGCTTGGATGTATGGACGTAGAAGCTTTGAATTTTAATCCTTGGGCAAACATTCCCGGTCCTTGTACCTTTCCCCCAGCCGCTTGTGATAGCGGCCAAACTAACATTATTACTCTTATTACTCCTGATAGCTATCCTAATGAGACGTCATGGCAATTAACAGTTAATGGAGATACTATTGCTTCTGGAGGAAACGAAGGTAATACAGGTGTAACAATACCTACGTATGCATGTGTTAATGTAGGAGATACTCTTGTTGCAAGTATTTATGATACTTATGGTGATGGTTTATGCGGATCATGTTGGGGTGGGGTAGATGGATACTTTAATGTAACAACCTTATGTGGAGATAGTATATTTTTTATTGGAGGTGTTCAACAGTTTGATACTGCTTCTTCTGGACCATATATTGTTCCTGCTTGTGTCCCTGTAGTAATTGAAGGGTGTACTGATCCTGGTTATGTTGAGTACAATGTTAATGCAGTTTTAGATAACAACACCTGTCTTACAGAAGTTGTGCTTGGCTGTTTAGACGAAAGTGCTTTAAACTACAATGCTTTGGCTAACACTATGGAGGTAGAGTCCTCTTGCAATTACACATTAGTAATAACTGATGGTGGAGCAGACGGTTGGTTTGGAAGTTGGCTTGGTGTTACACAGGGTGATAGCATTTACGGACCATATCAAATGGGACCTAATGATGGTTATGAAGAAAATTTTAATCTAAGTTTAAATTCAAATGAAGAAGTAAGTATTTACTTTTTTACAAGCGGTAACGCAGAAACAACAGCTGCTCAGTGTGGATTTAGGTTAGAAGGTCCTAATAGTATAGTGCTACAAAGTGGAACAAATCCTTGGACAGATCCTTTAAAAAAGTTTCCTTATGTATACAAAGGTATGCCTGTGTGTTCTAACTATTGTGTAGTACCTGTTTTAGGATGTACGGATGAGTTAGCATGTAATTACAATTTAAGTGCTAATGTAGATGAAGGGTGTTTGTATTCCATAGAATATTATGATTGTAGTAACGCGTGTAACAATGATGCGGACGGAGACAATGTTTGTGATGAACTCGAGGTAGTTGGATGTATTGATCCAACTGCATTTAATTATAATAATCTAGCAACTGATGCTGACGACTGCGAGCCGTTTATATTTGGTTGTACAGATCCAACACAATATAACTATGATACAGAAGCTAACACAGAAAATGGTGGTTGTGTGCCTTACATTAACGGTTGCACTGATAGCCTTGCCTTTAATTATGATTCGCTGGCTAATACTGACAATGGCTCGTGCATTGAAAGTCTCGAGGGTTGTGCAGATCTTCAAGCGTATAACTATGAAGCGTTAGTTAACATACCTAACTCGGAGTCTTGTTTGTATGAAGCTGTAGGGTGTGTCACTGGATTAGGTGAGCCGTATGGTGATGGGTATTGGCTCAACGATATGTGTTTTGCTTGGGTTATAGAAGTAGATCCTTATTGTTGTAATGTTTCTTGGGACGGTACATGCATTGAACTTTATAACTATTGTGAAGCAGATCCTACAGGCGTCTCAACTATAGAGCTATCTGCTCTTCGAGTGTATCCTAATCCTACTAATAACATTATTAATATTGTATCTCCTTTTGAAGTAGTTACTACTGTGTATGATGTTGCAGGAAGAATCGTTGTTAATCCAACAGTAAACACTAAAATTGAATTAAGTAGTTTACCTGATGGCATATATGAAGTTAGAGTTAAATATAAAGAACGTATAGAGAGCACTAAGATTATAAAGCAATGAGATTTTTAGACATATTTAAAGATGATAATAAATGGAATGAAAAAGCCATCGTAGGTTTCATAGCTTTTATTATTATGTGCATTATTATGGTTGCTGACCTAGTTACAGGCTGGATAGGAAAGGACTTAGTAATTAACGAGTTTGTTTATGATTCTTTTACGTTTATAGTTCTTGGTTGTTTTGGTATAGCGGGCTTAGAAAAATTTGCAAATAAATGAGAATTACATTAAGCATACTATTATTGTTCTTTACTACACAAGTAAACGGACAAGCGCTCCAGGATATATTTAAGTACTCTACTTTTTATGCTGCTGCTAATGGAGGTACTTCTCTTTCTGATGTTACTTCTTACAGTGTAAATGGAGGATTAAGTTCTTACGTTGCAGTTACACCGTTTGATTACAGTGTCTCAGTTGGTATAAGAAAGATTGCAAGATTTGGATATGAAAATAAAGCTAATGCATTCTATGATGGCACAGAGATATCATGGTCTGATGCTGCTAATGTAAGTAAAAGAGAAGGTCTAGAGTATTTGTTTGAATTAGACTTAAACAGGCAACAAGGGCGGGTGTTTACAGATCAACACCATTTTATAAGAATGGTTAAGCCTAATTTTATTATAAAAGGAGAGTACTTGCAAGACGGCTTTGTAGATATATCATATTTTGAAACAACACAAAGGCTAAGGCTCTCCGTAAATGAAAAGTTTTCATTGAACTTAGGTTTAGTACAAAGGCTTGCTGAACCGTATGGTTATGATCCCCTAGAAGAATGGTTATTGTCTAACGGAAACTTGCACTATACTCAATTGGCTATTGAAGAAGGTTATTCTATTGATGTGGCTAATCAATCTTACATGGATCCTGAAGGCAACGTAGTAGCTAACTCTGTTGAGGTTTGGGAAGAGGTTGTCATACCACAAGCGCTAGCAGATTATTCTGTAAGAAAAAAAGGAGATGTTTCTATGATATTAGAAAACTCTTTGGTTGTAGGATTTGATTTTTATCATTACAGTAAAGACAAATGGTTACACACATGGTGTAATGTAATGCCATATCATTACGATAGTAAAGGTGAGTTTTCTTATCATTCTTTTAATGAAGGACAATGGGTTGATTACTCAGGAGGTTTGATAGCAGGATGTAAGCTAAACAAACACCTGGGTCTTTTTCTTGAAGGTACTTATAACAAGTATTGGAATAGAGAATGGTATGGGTTCAAAGTAGGTCTTAATTACGTAGTGTTGTAATACAAAAAATCAAGAAAAAAATGAGCATATTAAAAAAGATATTTTCTGCAGGAGCTACTGAACTTGTAAAAGGAGTAGGTGGTGTGTTAGATAATTTAACTACATCTAAAGAAGAGAAGATGGCCGCAGAGCTTAAAATTAAAGAGCTAATTGCAACGTATGAGGTAGAAATGGAAAAGACTGTTACAGACCGTTGGAAGGCTGATATGAATTCTGATTCATGGTTATCTAAAAATGTTAGACCATTAGTGCTTATCTTTCTAGTTGTAAGCACCGTGCTTATGATTTTTATTGATGCAGGAACCATAGCTTTTATTGTTGAAGCAAAATGGACAGACCTACTTCAATTAGTATTAATAACAGTAATAGGGGCATACTTCGGAGGAAGGTCTTTAGAAAAAAGAAATAAGAAAAAATGAAATTTACTACAGTAGGAAACAAACAAGCGGATAGATGTCAAATTAAGTTACGTATAGCAAGCATTGATGTTTTGCATATAGACATAGACATATCAGATAAAAAGTATGAATTAACAATACTTAATTTAAAAGTTAGCTTCTAGTGGCTAAAGCAAGAGACTATAAAAAAGAGTACGCCAAATTCCAAGCATCTAAAAAGCAAAAGCAAGATAGAGCTAAAAGGAATAAGGCGCGACGTGTTGCAACAAAAGCGGGTAGAGTTAAGAAAGGTGACAAAAAAGATGTACACCACCCTAAAGGGGTTAACTCTAAACGTACTGTTGTTCTTCCACGATCTAAAAACCGTGGGGTAAAAGAAAAATCTAGACTAAAAGGTAGTACTAGAAAAAAACGTTAACTCTTTTGGTAGTTCTCTACCATTCTATATAACAAAAGGCAGACGATGATTGAAGCTATTTCAAACATCGTCTATCTCTTGTTCTTTGTTTTTAAGTATTTCTCCTAGCCATTTCATGGCACCTTCTAATGTAGGATGTGCTTTTGATTTAAAACCACACCACCTGCCATCAGATTCACGATTAAAAGCCGTAGCATTCCATTCTTCCTGAGAGACAGGAATCACAGAAAACCACAACCCTTTTTCTATTAAGTGTTCAAAAAGATCTTTTGGTTCTTCATCATAACTCATAAGATAGGAGGTTGATTAAGTGTTTTATCTTTAATAGATATAGCACACTCTGTTGTTAGTAGCATAGAAGCAGCAGAAACAGCATTTGAAAGGGCTGTAATAACAACCTTTGTTGGATCAATAATTCCTGATTCAAATAGATCTTCCCATTTTTCTGTTTTAGTATTATAACCGTAGTTAGGATTCTTTTGATTCAATTCACCCCAGCTTAGTTCAGATTCAGAATCACCACCTGCGTTCTCTATTATTTGCATAAAAGGTCGAGTGACTGCATTATGAACTATATTACAACCAGCCAATTGACTTTGAGTTAATTCTTTAGTCATGCTATATACACCTGGTCTAGCTTGTATAAGAGCGTAACCACTGCCTATAAGTATACCTTCTTCAATTGCCGCTTTAGTTGCTGAAAGAGCGTCATCTATTCTGTCTTTCTTTTCTTTCATTTCAACTTCAGTAGGTGCGCCAACATACAATGTTGCTACGCCGCCTGTTAGTTTACTATATCTAGAAGAAAAAGTTTCCTTAAGAAAATCTGTAGGTGCCTCATTCATTTGAACTTTTAACATTTCAGATCTTGCTTTAATAGCCTGGATTGCACCTTTACCATCAACAATAGTTGTTGAATCTCGTGTTACCTCAACTTTTTTACATTGACCTAAGCAGTCTAAGTCTGTACCTTCCAGTGACATTCCTTTACGTGTATCTATTACAGTGCCTCCTGTTAAAATTGCAATGTCCTCTAAAAGATCACCTCTACGTTCACCAAAACCAGGAGCTTTTATAATGCATACTTTAAGTGAACCTCTCAGCTTATTAACTGTCAGTGCATTAAGTGCAGCTCCTTCAACATCATCTGCTATTATTAATAACGGTTTCTGTGTATTAGCTATTTGTTCTAGTAGTGGTAGTAACGGTTCCATTTCTACAATTTTCTCATTGTAAATTAAAATGTAAGGGTCCTCAAGAAAAGCTTTCATGTCTTCAGTAGTTGTAAAGTACGGAGAGATGTAACCTCTGTCAAGCGTCATTCCTTCTGATAGCTCTATGTATGTGTTTAAATTTGTAGATTCTTCTACAGTTATAACACCTGAATTGCCTACTTTTTCCATAGCGTCAGCTATAAGTGCTCCTATTTCAGGATCGTTATTAGCAGAGATTGAGGCTATTTGCTCAACCTGTGTATTAGATTCAACAGGTTTAGATGCTTTTTTTAAATTAGCAATAATACTGCTGCTGTATCTATCCATTCCTTTTTTAAGGTCGACAGGATTAATGCCGTCTTTTAAAGCGGCAAACCCTTCATGAATTAATGCTTGTGCTAACACAGTTGCTGTAGTAGTACCATCTCCTGCTATATCAGCAGCGTTGCTTGCTACTTCTTTAATCATTTGAGCACCCATGTTTTGAATAGGGTCATCAAGTTTAATGTATTTAGCTACAGTGACTCCATCTTTGGTTATGTGAGGACCGTTGTAAGGAGTATCAAGGATTACATTTCTTCCTAAAGGACCTAATGTAACCTTTACCGCATCTGCTAGTGTATCAACTCCTTTTCTTAACGCATTTCTGGCGTCAGTATTAAACTTTATCTTTTTCATTTTTGGTTATATCTAATATACAGTCCATGACGTTGTCATATATGTGTTCTACTTCTTCAGGGTCATAACCCTTTACTTCTTTATATACAGCTTTCTCATAAGCTTGCGCAGCTTGCATCATGTTGTTAAACTTTTGTTTTACATGTTGTTTATGCTCAAACTTAAGCAGGTGCATCTGCTCGTCTACACATTTAATTAGGGACAATAATAGGTTAATGTTATTTACTTTAAACATGCTCAACTACTTGTTTAATTGTTGATATTTGATCATAAAGTTGATCAGGTGTTAACTGTTTATTAATCTTACTTTGATTCTTAACAAGAGTCTTAATCATTTTTTTTCTATTTGGTATGTTGTCACCAGTATGATAAGATTCATACTTATCTAACAACTCACTATTTGAAAGTTTGTTCAGTATAATTAACTGAAGTCTTTCTAATTCTTTTACTAGTGTATTCCTTCCCATTTTAATTTAATCTATAGTGCACCCATAGGGACTCGAACCCCAAACCCTCGCCTTAGAAGAGCGACGCTCTATCCTGTTGAGCTATAAGTGCTTATCCTAAAACAAATATAAGTCTTTTTAGTTAGTTAATGCCATCACTAATATTATTACTAGTATACCTAAGATACTTATTGAAGTTGCGTTTATTGCAAACCGTTCTGTTACTTTACGTTGTTCTTCACTTTTCATTATTCAAAGTTTTATTTATATCAAGACAGCTGCAAAGCTTTTCTGCAGTTACTATTCTTTCTAAATTTTCATTCTTTAAGCGCTCATTTAATAATTGAGTTGTTAATAAAGAGATTGTCTCTTCTTGAGATGCTATAGTAGTTCTCAATGTGGGGACTGAATCTATTAATTTTTGTTGTTTTTCCCATTCAGAATCTGTCATACATTTAATTTTTTAATTATTAGTACCCCGTAAAAGGGGATGTCTTTCCATCAGTCAGTCTTGAAATAGATTTGGGAAGAATATCATGAACGAGCCAAGTAGCCTCGCCGAAAGCACCTCCCTTTGAATCACTCATCTATACGTCGCACTGGAAGACATCCCAGTGGTTTTTTCTGCTTTCTTCCAATGTTATAGTGAGAAGCCGTCTATATTATCCATAGTCATCTGACGTTTCTTTATTTCAGAATCTATGTCTACGTCTTCTAATAAGAGTTCATCTACAGGCGGAGAGTCTTGAGGAAACTTTACGTGTGCACTAATGATTTCAGATTCCATAAACTTATGAAACTTACCTTGATTATCCATCCAGCGTCTAGGGTGTGTCTTTTTTAAGGCATGTGTGACGTTGTTATAAAACATCCACGCTGTGTCAGGATCAACACCATAGTTATAAGATGATTTTTCCATTTCACTTTTGACTATAGACAGTTGTTGTGAATCCAGTAACTTCTCCTCTACAAACAACCTACCTAATAGTTCTGCTTGTTTTGTAGTAGAAAGATTAAGTGTTTTCATTAGCTCTTTATGTGTAACTAACTCTTTAAACTTATGATTAGCTAAACCTATTTGTGCAGCAATGTGAGAATCAATGTCTGCATCAGCATTACCTGTGTGCTTACGACCGTATGTAGATAGATCACCATGAATTAAACCATTACTACACACAAAGACATGCGCTCCTATGCCGCACTGAAATCGAGTGCTTTTATCATAAGAGTTAGTCCATGCAAACATCATCCCTAGTTCTGGGTCATTTACTGCTGTGTCATGTATAATGTGATAGATCCCTTGTGCTACGTTAGCATCCTTATTAGATCTATATAACTCACGTGTTATAGTAAAGCCTAAATCCTTAAGCTTTTTTTTTGAATTTGCAATTACACTTTTATGTGAAACTACAGTATATGTTTTACCGTGTGTAGGTAAGGTTGCACTTTCTAAATGTGCAACAGTTGTGTCTTCGGCTCTTGAATGTCCCATTAAAATAAACTCATTTGATTTCTGGAGAATCCCAGTATGTTATTAATTTCTTTTTCTATGGCTTGAAGATAGTACTTTTCATTGACATTGTAGTCATTCCAAGCATCTTTTAATTCCATTTTATTATATACAGTTTGCATCCAACGCCCTGACTCCAGCTGTATCTCTCGACCATCTGATTTATTGCGTTTGATTAGCTTTACTCCCGAAGAAGTTATAAAATACCTGTTAATTTTCTGAAGGTTTTCCTGTTTCAGTTCATCGCCTTCTATGCTGTCAGCAACAACTTGCCAAGCTCCATTTGTTTTTGAGCCTATACAGTAGTCTAGAATATTAGTATTACTTTTAAGATACTCATGAGGAAGTGTACCATTAACAAAGTATTCAAATATACCTTTAGGTATTACCAACTTAGATTTATTCTTGTGTAGAGCTAAGTTAGTAAACTCAAAGCGACCCTTGCATTTAACAGGAGCATACTGAAAGACACCGTCTTTAATCCTGTAAGAATAATGAGGAGCTTTAATTTTCATCTTCTTCCATGTTGCAGCGTCTGTGTCAACGTGTTCAAAAACACCTATGTAATTATTTACATCAGCAAATACCAGCTTTTGATATGTATCATGTTCAAGATTAAGATTTGTTATCTTTTCCCATTCCTCACATATACTCAAGTACAACTCTTTTTTATCTTTAGGTATGATTGTCTCAACACCATCTGTATTTTGCATAATAGCTTGAGCTTCAGGAATAGCTTCCATAATCATTTCATATAACATCATCAGGCTAAGTTGACCATTGATGGTTATACGCATGGTAAATTCAGGATCATAAAGAAAAGAGTTCTTATCATTAGATAAACCATATGTACTATTAAGTATAATTTTATATACGTAGTTCATAGGGTTACTCTTAGGAATTTTCTTTCTTTCTTCAAAGAACCATTCATACAGCGTGCAAAAAGATTTACTATTTAGATGAGCAGGAGCCCATCCATTTCTTATTGCCAAGTTAGGATAGAACGATGTCACATCAGAAGACATTATTATAGTGTCCTCTGTTTTTTCATATATACCAGCTTGGTTAGCACCGTGAGCACCACCTAATCCAAAGTCAGTTTTAACCCCCTTGTACATAACTGAATGCTTAAAGGCACCCTTTATATTTTGCGGGTCAAGTGACACAGTCTTAAACCTTTCCAACA
>Ga0209711_10004368_pt1 | contig 11457 bp, 4 predicted proteins | sample ArcticOcean_MG_C_7_FD_187441 | JGI IMG/M metagenome (GOLD analysis project Ga0209711, IMG submission 187441) | Marine microbial communities from western Arctic Ocean - ArcticOcean_MG_CB11_88 (SPAdes) (version 2) | ecosystem: Environmental > Aquatic > Marine > Oceanic | place: Arctic Ocean... | reverse complement strand
TTAACCTAGGCTACCTGCTGCCTAATGAAGTATTGGCTGTGGCGACGGGGAGCCAGGGAGAATCGCGAGCTGCTTTGCAGCGACTGGCAATGGATACTCATCCGGACATTACCTTAGCAGCAGGGGATCACGTGATCTTCAGTGCTAAAACTATTCCTGGCAACGAGACCGCTGTGGGCCGATTGGTGGCTGCCCTTGAGAGCAAAGGTGTTGAGGTGACGCTTTCAGAGACCAGTTCGCGGCCTATTCATGCATCGGGGCACCCTTGCCAGGAAGAATTACAGCAGATGTATCATTGGGTAAAGCCTAGGATTGCGATACCTGTTCATGGCGAGGCTATCCATATGCAATGCAATGCGGAAATAGCAAAGTCATGTGGCGTACCAATACAGTTGACCGGGATCAATGGTGATGTATTTGATATCGTTGCTGGCGAAAAACTGAAAGCGCGCGTGCCAGTTGGCCGGCTCTGGTTAGATGATTCAAAGAGAGAAGCACTTTTAGCAAAGGTTGAGTAGCCGCAGGTGTGCGGTCGCTGCGGTGGATCGATAAAGATCATCGCCTGTATTGAGGTTCAGGACATCATCGATAGAATTCTGACGCAAAAAGCACGCCAAAGCCTAGCCCCGCAACTGAACCGCCTGACGCAGATGGTCATCGGATAGATGAGCATAGTTAGGGTAGACAATATTTTATGCATGTAAAATTAAAGTCGAGGGGTGAAAATTTGGGGGTGTAGCATTCTTAAAAAGTCTGCCACATCACAGCCTCACGGTGTCTGATTCAAATCGTGCAAAAGTTGGAGGCGACGCAGCAGCTATCTCCGGGCTACGGAGGGTCTGCCCCTGTTCATGGGCATGCCCTTGGTCACGCCACCTATGAACGCCATAGCCCAGAGCATACTCTGCTCTGCCAGCTTATAGAGAAACACTACCCAGTTGGGTTTTCTGTCTACTGAGAAGTCTAATGATGATTGGCCTGAGAAGGTTAAAAGCGATCATTTTTATGAGCACTTCACTGTGAATCGCCCTCAATTTGTTAGACAGATTTTGTCCTTGGCGCCCAATCACGCTCAACCCTGATCAGGAAGATCTCGATGGTAATGGTGTCGGCGATCTGTGTGCTACCACTGGTTGCTAGACGCCTCCAGGTCTTAAATAGTCCGCCACCGTGCGGGTTTTTTTCATGCCCTCTGTAATGCCATCTCAATGCTCCCCAAAGGTGAGCGCTACGCGAGGTTCGCTAAAGCGACATAAATAGGCAACGAAAGATAGTATGGTCGCTACACATGGTCTACCTGCATTATACTTCGGGTGTATGAGCCTATAGATGACTCATATTTACGCTATCATCGAGGTTTTCCCGGAAACGATTTACGTTGAGCAACAGTGCGAGTATCACGAATGAGTAGATTTATAACGGGTTGTCTTAAGCATTGTATCGCGATTCCCATATGGGCCTGTTCTCTTTTATTGATGTTTAACACACAGTCAGTATGGAGCGATTCGATGGAGGCGCAGTTCCGTACACCTCCTGATGTGGCGAAACCTAGAGTATGGTGGCACTGGATGAATGGCAATGTAGCAGAGGCGGGCATTACGGCAGATTTGCAGTGGATGAATCGCGTAGGAATAGGGGGCGTGCACCTGCTGGATGCTGGCTTGAATTCCCCTCAGTGGATCCAGAATCGTATTCCATATATGAGCCCAGGGTGGAAAAAAGCATTTTCTTACAGCGTAAATATGACGGCGAAAATCGGCATGGAGTTCGGTGTTTTCTCTTCGCCTGGATGGAGCATAACAGGGGGCCCTTGGGTCACACCCGAACAGGCCATGAAAAAGTTAGTCTGGTCTGAATTAACTATAAATGGGGGGAAGCTATTCAAAGGCACCTTGCCGAATCTGCCGATCACTACCGGCCCCTTTCAACATGTACCCAGAAGCCATAGGGGGCACATCATAGCCACCGATGCATCACGGAAAGTTCCCGAATACCATCAGGATACAATTGTCATCGCGTACCGGGAGCCGTCAGTCGAAACGAATACGCCGCCCGCAAGCTTACACTCCAACTTCGTAAAAGGTGACCTAGGGGCACTGACTGATAAAAATTCCAGTACCAGTCTAACGCTGCCTCCGGTTACAGGTAAGAAAAACTCCTGGATAAAAATGGATTATGGTCAACCGTTTTCCGTTCGGTCAATCACCGTTGCAGTTAGTCCACCTGGATCTTTTGTTAATCTTTCGGTCAGTAATGACGGAAAGAAATTTCGAAAATTAAAAACGTTTTATATGGGTCCTATAGCTCAAGTTACGGTAGATTTTGAGCCTGTTACGGCTCGATATTTCCGCTTTTCATTTCACTCGCCGAGAGTACCCACAGATTTCTTCTTGGCAAACGCGGTACCCGGAGCATCAAGAGACGGGCTAAAGGACCTTTTTGGCATTGGCCAGATAGACACTCCCCCCATCGTAATTCACGACCTGATTCTGCGTCAGGCGCCTCGCGTAAATCACTTTGAGAAAAAAGCTGGCTTTGCGATTGCCCGTGATTATTATGCGATTGATACGTCACCTGTCGCTAAAAATCTGAGTGTAGCAGCACACGATGTTATTGATCTGACCGAACTTATGCAGGACGATGGATATCTGGAGTGGGATGCACCACCCGGTAATTGGGTTGTACTACGAATGGGGTACTCGCTGACCGGAAGCATGAACCACGCAGCATCCAAAGAAGGTACTGGCTTGGAGGTTGATAAGCTCAATCGTCGCCATGTCCAGCAATATATGGATACCTATCTGCAATCTTATGAGGCTATTTTGGGTCCGAAGTTGATTGGAAAGCGCGGCCTGAACGCGTTCATGACCGATAGCTTCGAAGTGGGCCTGCAAAATTGGACGGACGATATCTTGCTGCAATTTGAGCGGTTACGTGGTTATGATCCACTACCGTGGCTGCCAAGCTTAACCGGCATTGTGGTTGAAAGTGCAGAGCAAAGTGATAAATTTCTGTGGGACTTCCGCAAGACCATTGCCGACTTGATTCTCCATTCACACTACAAAGTTATCGCTGAAACCGCTCGCGCATACGACTTAACTCTTTACGGTGAGGGGCTCGAATCCATGCGCTTTTTTCTTGGTGACGACATGAACTTCCGGAGGTATGCAGACGTCCCCACAGCAGCCATGTGGATGTTTTCTCCCGAAGTTGGTCCCCAGCCCGGTTATAGTGCTGACATACGAGGTGCCGCGTCGGTCGCACATGTCTACGGTAAAGAATTTGTCGCGGCAGAATCTTTAACAACTGCACTGGCGCCATGGGCCTCAGCACCACGCGACCTCAAACCAGTGGTCGACCTAGAATTTGCCCTAGGCGTCAACCGTCTTCTTCTACATAGCTCTGTTCATCAGCCACGCAGTGACAAACAGCCAGGGCTGTCGCTGTCTATTTTTGGGCAGAATTTTAACCGGCATGAGACATGGGCGGAACAAGCTAAAGATTGGATAAGCTACTTGGCTCGCAGCTCCTATTTGTTACAACAGGGTGATTACGTTGCAGACATAGCCTATTTTTATGGCGAGGAGGCGCCAGCCTCAGTACTGTTTAACACTGCGCCACCAGCGGAGATCCCTCGTGGCTATGGCTATGACTTCGTCAGCGCTGATGCAATATTGACGCAAATGTCTGTGGTAGACGGTAGTTTTATGACGTTGTCCGGTATGAGTTACCGTGTCCTTTATCTTGGGGGGACCAGTGAAAGAATGACTCTGCCGGTCTTGAGGAAACTGCAAAAAATGGTGGCCGCTGGAGGGGTTGTCATTGGGGCCAAACCGGTTGCAACCCCGAGCCTGACAGATAACGAACTGGACTTTCATAGGATCACAGATGCAATGTGGGGGTCAGGCGACTCGGGAGATAGTGCCGTTAGAAAGTTCGGAGAGGGTTATGTTTTCACCGGGACTGAAGTCGATATGGCACTGGACAAGCTGCATGTGGCAAAGGACTTTGATTACGCTGGGGGCGACCGCAGCACTCAACTACTGTTTAATCATCGTAAGCTGCTGGACACACATATCTATTTTGTAAGCAACCGTTCCGACCGCCCCGAATCTTTAGATGCATCGTTTAGAGTGCGCGGAAAGGCGCCACAATTTTGGTATGCGGACGACGGCAGAATCGAGGAAGCATCCTTTCAGATGGCAAATGGGAAAACCGTTGTACCTCTTGATCTGGGACCTTTTGAGTCAATATTTGTCGTCTTTCGAGAGAATACTACGGAGCGCTCTTACCGCGCTAGTGAGGCGGAAGGTTCGACGGTAGCCTCTCTCGACGAAGACTGGCAACTATCTTTCACGCCCAAGGCAGGCGCACCTGTTAAGTTAGAGCCTGTGTCGTTGGGATCCTGGAGTGAGCAAAAAAATCAAGCATTGAAGTATTTTTCCGGTACTGCCAGCTATATCAGAGAAATTGATGTCCCCGACAGCTGGTTAAGTTCTGATAGCAACTTTGTTCTTGATCTTGGGGATGTTCGAGAGCTGGCTGAAGTAATAGTGAACTCGCAGCCACTTGGTACTTTGTGGAAACCTCCTTACCGGGTTGACGTATCCAAAGCATTACGCGCGGGGCGTAATATTGTTGAGGTGAAGGTCACCAATTTATGGGTTAATCAGCTTATTGGTGATCAGCGCCCCGGGACAAACGTATTTTCTGCCACCGGCACGGCGACCTACCTTCCCAATGCGATGTTGAAGCCGTCAGGGCTTATTGGACCGGTAATTATCGAGGAGTTTACGGCGAAATGAGAAGATCAAGAACTTTTCCGCGCGGTCATTTGGCTTGCAACCACCGCTTGCTCATATTAATATCCTTTTGAAACAGCGCTTCCAATGGTACATAGCCGAATGAGATTTCACTTGGGATTGTTGCAACGCAACCGCTATGATGTTGAAAATATTCAGCGGCCTCTCCTTGTTTTGTTGTCACTGGTCATTTTTGGCGTCGGGTATGGTCTGACCGCTAATGAGATACATGCTCGTGACTCGAGTCCTGTCCATAGAGCTGATTTCACCTTCACTGATGATTTTGAGCGCGATAATTCCGACGGTCTTGGTGGTGATTGGTTGGATTGTGCTGATGTCATACCAGACAGCTTTGAGCCATTGGGTGTCTACGATGGAGGGGTCGTCATTTCTGACCCATATACTAGGCCGGGGAAATATGCTCAGCCGCTAATGGCTCACCCGCCGGAAGACGGAAAGCTTTATCCTGGTATTGGATGTGCCTATATTGACACGGGTGCAACGAGTGTCTCCGTCAAGATGGTATGGAGCGGAAATTATGGCGCAGAGAATGGCCCACCGCTTTCGCATGTTGAGTCTACTCCGTTGTTATACGTGACACCCTCCAATCCGCGGTTTGGTTTTGGTGCATGGATATCACAGCTTTTTGGTGCTCCGGTGGTGTTCGTGGGCTACATCTCCTCTCCGCCTGAGAACTTCGAGGTGATTGCCACAGCGCGGCTGCCTGAGCATGAGACTGGTATGCCACGAGCGATAGAGCTCAGGGCTGAACAGCCAGGCAAGATCACTATGTGGGTGGATGGCAAGCAACTGCTGTTCAACTCTGATGAGGTTGCCTGGGTGGAAGTCGATCCGACCATGATTCACAGTACGCTGCATGGAATCGCCGTTGACGCGCATTTTGTTGCGCCTCAAAAAAACATACCAACAATAAAAGGTATCGAAACAGTTACCGTAAGAAGCTTGAATTAATTTAGCCTTGTCCGGCGTATCAAGCGGCCGGGGGTCTGCTTTGATACAAAACACTTAAGCGATAGACTTATGACAAAGGCTCCCGAGGAGTGGCATTTCTAAAGGTGCCGTTTACTCCCGAGAATGAGATGATAGAGCAATTACAATGACCATCACCACTGCGCCGCGACACGTTTCATTATTTCCCTTTTATCCAGCTTTAGATGGACTCAGGGGCTATTTTTTAATTGCAGTAACTACTTTTCACTTCAGCCATTCTGTGATGTTCAGTGGCGCACTTCTCACGATGTCAGGCTTCTTCGTGTTGAGCGGTTTCCTTATTGCGAGTCTTCTTATCGCTGAACATGAGCGCGATGGACATATCAAGATTGGTACGTTCCTGTTTCGCAGGGCAAAGCGCTTGGTGCCAGCATCGATGCTCACCATTGTATTAGTCGCGCTACTGTGGAACGTCTTTGATCTGCGCGAGCCGGGCAGCATTGATCCCAGTCTTGTGCGACAGCACACCAACCTCGACCTGTTGGCGTCCACCTTTTATGTCCAAAACTGGGCGGCGATCAATGGACCCGTGTGGGGCAACTTTGGCGCCTACATATATCCCGGGGCACCAGCATCAAGCCCTGTTGGGCACTTCTGGTCATTGGCGGTTGAGGAGCAGTTCTATCTTGTTTTTCCCTTCATTGCAGTGCTTGGGCTCGGACTTCTGGGTGGGAGGCTCCCTCTTGCGGTAGTGATCGTGGGCGGTCTGTTGCTGTCAATTGGCCTGCAGCCAACGACCGCGGGAACCCATGGAATAGAGACCTTTACCCGAATGAGCAGAATCTACTTGGGAACTGATGTGAGGGCAGCAGAATTCCTTCTTGGTTCATTGATGGCGATAATTTTCTCGTACCCTGTGATCCGCCAATGGCTAACGACAAGCCGATGGGTGACGGTTGCTGGCATAGTAGTATTCGCACTCATGACTTATTGGCTGCTTACGATGAAGATTACGTCCTCCTGGCTCTACCATCGAGGCGGATTTGCAATGCTTGGCGCGCTGTTCGCGGTCATAATATTTGCCCTGACCCAATCGAAGGGTCCGTTGGTTTGGCTGCTGGACAACTCGCTATTGCGCTGGCTTGGCCAGCGGTCTTACGGAATGTATGTGTATCACCTTACACTGATGACAGGTCTGGCTGGTCTAATCGAAGGTTGGCCGACGATGCTCCAGATTTTTTTCTTAACAATACTTACTCTTGTGGTGGGAAGTTTGTCTTATACATATTTTGAGCAGCCTATACGCAGAGGTTACTTGCCATGGCAGAGCGGTAGAAAAAAAGTTTCCCCATGAGCGGTATTGGCAATACCTATTGGTGCACTTTGGCTAATCAGGCAACGGGTAAGTCGCTGCCTAGAACGACAGGGGCTACTGGAGCAGGATAGCCAGAGCGCCCGGGCTTGCGCCCGCAGCCCTGTCACTCCCATGAGATGGGAAGTTTGAATTGTATATTTAGCTTGCAGGTTTTTGAGATGTTGCCCATCTGCCTACGACTGCAGTCTATGGGGCAGCACCTGCTCCAATCTTGAATTCTTCCGTATAGCGTTTGCCGCTCATAATAAATACCTTCTGTTTACGTCAATTGTAACGCTATCAGGTACCTACAATACTAGGGTCATGCCAGAGCCTTTTTTTTACCGCACCCCTTAACCAATAATGTTTTCTATAGCCCGCCACCGTGCGAGCTTAGCCAGTGCGTAGCTCATGTCGCGCTCAACGAGTAGCGCGTAGTCTCACCGAACATAAAATAGATGGAGCCAGCATGAATGCATTGATTATTAAGACATTCTTTACTAGCCAATAGCCTGTTTACATGGCCTATAACTTAACAAGACTGTTCTTTATTAGACATTGAAAGTCTGTTCTTCTATTCTTGGTGGAATAACTATTAGAAAGGAGCCCATAAAGTGGCTTTAATTTTTCGTGCGAAGAACATAATCCTCGGAGTGGCGCTCATCGGTTCGTTGGGTGCCTGTAGCGATAACGACGATCGGAATGCAGTCGCGATCGAGCCAGACGAGATTATCTCCATTGAGGACAGCAGCGCTGAAGTTTGCGACCTATTGGATACCGCAAAATGTTTGCTGCCGTTCCCCAGTAACTTCTTCACTCGTAAAAGCGACACCACCGATAACGGTCTGCTGGTTAACTTTTCGAAAGAGGCCATGCTGGTAAATGCCTCTGGCATCGTTGGTGATTCTGCTGAATTAAATCGCAACGACGGTTTTTCTCCGGGGACTGTCATGATCACTCAAGTGCCGGGCCTGGACATGGAGGCAACTGGCGCGCCCCGCTTGATTGATTTATCCGACAGTCGCCAGGGCGATAGTCCTATTGTTGTTATAAACGCCGCAACCGGCGAGCGACAACTAATCTGGAGCGAACTTGACGCCAATACAGAAAAGGAAGCTGAATTGAGCCTGCTCATTCGTGTGGCGAAAAACCTGCAGGATGGACAGCGTTATATTGTTGCCCTGCGTAACATGAAGAATGCTGCCGGAGAACTGATCCCGCCCACGGAATTATTCCGCGCTTATCGAGACAATGTCTCTACAGACAGTGATGCGGCCGAGGCTCGTCGCCCTGCCATGGAAGAAATATTCTCAGGCCTCCTCAGTGCCAATATTTCGCGTGAAGACCTGTATCTCGCGTGGGACTTTACAGTTTCATCTACGCGTAGCTTAAGTGAGCGTATTCTGCATATGCGTGATACGGCTTTCGCAGCATTGGCGGGCGGCACTCCCGAATTCACTATCGATAGTGTCGAAGACCTGAGTATGGCAGACGAAAATTGGGGGCGAAGAATTGAAGGCACCATCACTATCCCCAATTTTATGGACAGCGATGATGCCAGTGCTGGTTCATCGCTATTCTACGCGGATGATGGTGACGCTCTGCCCGACCGCATGAATGGCGACAACACCACTGTGCAGCCGTTTATTTGCAACATAAGCAATCAGTCTCTGAATCTGGCGTCCGAATCGGCGGAGTCGGGCGGTGCGACGCGGGTCTATTTGTATGGCCACGGATTACTAGGCAGTCGTTACCAGTCTACCAATGGTGCTCATCAGGGTGCGCTATCAAATAGATTTGATTTGATGAATTGTGCGATGGACTTTATCGGTATGGCAGAAACCGATGTCGAAAATGCGATAGCAATCTTGCAAGGTGTAAAAGGTTTTTCCAGCTTGCCAGACCGCTCTCAGCAGGGCTTTATAGGCTGGATGTATCTGGCGGAGCTACTGAGGCACACCGATGGCTTCGCTACCCATGAGGCGTTCCAGGTTGAGGGTAGGAGTGTTTATGACGGTACTCATGTTTACTACTACGGCAATAGCCAAGGTGGAATATTGGGTGGCGCGCTGCTTGCGACTGCCCCCAATATTGAGAACGGTGTGCTGGGTGTGCCCGGGATGAATTACTCTCTGTTGCTGCGAACCCCTGTCCCACAACATCTGTATGCAGCATTCCTGAGGCCCGCCTACCCGGATGTTCTTGACCAGACGTTATTACTGTCTCTCTACCAGATGTTGTGGGACAGGGGTGAGAACAATGGCTATGCGAATCATCTGGTATCTGATCCGCTGCCCAATACTCCCGCTAAAAATGTATTGCTGCACGTGGCGTTCGGCGATCATCAGGTGACGCATATCAGTGCCGAAATCATGGCGCGTACTATGGGCATTCCGCTGCATCAGCCTGCTCTGGTTGAGCGTCGCCACCATGATATCAATCCATTTGTAGAGCAAATGGCCATAAGCACCTATCCGCATATGGGCTCGGCTTTGGTGTACTACGATGGGGGCCCTGGCCCGAACGATGAGTGGGACGACACTGGCACACATGTGCCTCCCGTCGTTAACGTGCCACCGCGAACAGGTAACGACCCGCACGAGCGCCCCAGGCGTGACCCGAACGCAATGGAGCAGATATCAAGCTTCATGTCTCCCCAGAGTACCGTCATCAATGCCTGTGGGCCTGCGCCATGTTTGGTGGATGGCTGGGATGGTGTTCTGGAGTAGTTGGCGGAGGAGGGCACGAAGAGTGCCCGTTAAGAGTCAAGTGTTGTCTCGAGGTAAGGGTAAGTTTCTCTATGGATTTGTGGCCGAATCAAGGCTTATATCTCTGGCACTGCAGGGAGGCTGTAGACCTCGAAATGGATGTGTCAGTCTAGTCGATTTAACGTCGTAAGATTTTCAGTCGTTGCAGCCCATCCTATGCTCTGAGAAGCACTACCGGTTGGATTTGCCGGCTCAATCTGTCGCTTGGCTGCAATTATCCTGCGACGGATAGACGAATTTCGGTAGCGAGTTCTGCCGTTACTAATGGTTGGTCGTCATCAGCTTCACGATTCTGCTATCGAGGCATTCCGCGTAGCAAACAGCACATAAGACGGCTTATGTTAAGTAGGTCAGTTTTTGCTCGGTATGTTGAGTAGTAGTGCCGCAATGTGAGATGCCCTCAATACTATGCGATATTGTCTGAGCGTCCGCTTCTGGCGCAAGGCAGACCCTCAGTCTTTCCAGTTCACCAGCGTCTATTGCGAAACCATGGCGGTGAACCGACGAAGGTCGTGACCGAAAAGTTACGCAGCTATGGCTTCCCTCATCGGGAGCTGATCCCAGAGTCGATTCTCAGTACTAAGCAGTATGAGAGTAATCGGGCAGAGCAATCTCACGAGGCGACCAGGGTAAGAGAGCGAGGGATGCGGAAATTCGAATCAGTGCGTTCGAAGAATGGAGTAGGGCGATTGCTTGAGATAGCGGGGCTGGTTTATCTTGGGCTCAAGAAGTTAACGTGCCAGTACCTGGTTATAGTTTCTATACTGCTCAGGCCTCTAAATCTGGTTTCCTTGTTTTTCTTTGTCGTTCTTGAGAAAGTGTAGGACTTTCATTGTGCAGGCACTGATGGCGCACTGATCCTCGGCATGGTTATACAAGATTCATCACTATTGGAGTAAATTTTATGAGCTTTCGCGTTGTGCAGTGGGGCACCGGTAATGTGGGTTACCACAGTCTAAGACACCTCATCGAACATCCTGACTACGAGCTTGTTGGTCTTCATGCGCATAGCCCAGCCAAAGTCGGCAAAGATGCGGGTGACATCGCTGGCCTTTCGATAACAACGGGCATTATTGCGACCAACGACGCAAAAGCATTGCTAAATCTCAAGCCTGACTGCGTTCTTTACAATGCGAATGGAGAAAACCGTCCCGACGAAGCGATTGCGGACATGTCTGCGATTCTCAGTGCAGGGATAAATCTGTTGTCTACCTCGATGATTTTCTTGGTCTACCCCTCATTTGCAGAAGCTGGCTTGCGTGAGCCTCTCGAAAAGGCTGCGCTTGAGGGACAATCAACGATGTTCATTAGTGGTGTTGACCCTGGATTTAGCGGCGACATATTGCCCTTGGCGGGATTACAGATGGCCGACAACGTCGACCAGTTACTGGTGCAAGAGCTTGTCGATTACTCAACCTATGAGGACCCCGAATTCACGGGTGTCGCGTTCGGCTTTGGTCAGCCTGAATCTGCCACACCAATCATGGCGCTAGAGGGTGTGCTGCGTTCAGGGTGGGGTGGCATGGTACAAATGATGGCTGATCGCGTGGGTATACCGTTAGACGAGATCAGAGAGAGTTAC
>Ga0209711_10004365_pt1 | contig 11463 bp, 16 predicted proteins | sample ArcticOcean_MG_C_7_FD_187441 | JGI IMG/M metagenome (GOLD analysis project Ga0209711, IMG submission 187441) | Marine microbial communities from western Arctic Ocean - ArcticOcean_MG_CB11_88 (SPAdes) (version 2) | ecosystem: Environmental > Aquatic > Marine > Oceanic | place: Arctic Ocean... | reverse complement strand
ACTTGTCTAAGGTATTGTTCAGTAACAAAAGCCTTGTGCTGAATATTACCCAAAGACTTTATATTTTTGTCTTTAAATCTATCTCTTGTGCCTAAGTCAGCAACAGGTTCACCAATGCTGTATTCCTCAAATGAATTATCTGGAAGGTATTTTCTTAGAATGGTTCGCCAATCTTGTGTTGATGTGGCTTTTCTTTTAACCTTAGTTTCATATTGAGTCAAATCAGTTTCTCCATTTTCAATAGCGACTAGCATGGCTTTGGCTCTACTTCTAGATAGTCCTGTTCTATTAACAGGTTGGCTTGTTTTATTGTCTACAACATCATAACCTTTCTTACCTATGCTAATAGTATATCTCTCATTTTTATTTAAGTTAAACCAATCAACTTCCTCATCCGAGTAAACTGCTTTACTCATGTCTTCTGTTCCTTGAACTGGGCGAATACCCATATTAGAAGGAAAACGAGACAACCAATCAGTTAATAGTTCTTCAGGAATTAAAGTCTTATATTTTTCCCAATTAGGGTCATTAACAAAAGCCCATCCATTTTGCCGCATATAACCAAACCATCTATCATTATCTCCGCTTGAATGACCGAAAGCAGCAAGCAAAGGTTTAGATTGATTTATTTGCCGTTCTCTTTCTGATACTATGGCTTTATATTGACCCGATGGCGCACCTTCTACTGCTTTAGTTCCACCAACTGCTGTATGAGTAGGGTGTTCTTTCCAACCAGTAGTGGCTATTACTTTACCTTCATCATCTACACGAACAATCCATTTGTCTAAAGCATAACGCCCCGTAATTAAATCACTTTGCCTATTATAAGGCTCATCGGGGTTGTCTTCATCCCACTTTGCTTTCATACTTTCGTATGAAAAAATGGAGGGCAATACTTTAGGCATTTAAACACCTAAATATCGTAGTTAGTGTGTTTTTTATAAAATTCTTTAAAGGCTTTTAAATCTATTATAGATTTAACTTTATCTAATTCAGTTAGAAACCATGTTGAAGTATCTAAATGTTGTCTATCGGGTGTTGTAATTGTAGACCTACCTATGTCTTTTTCTAATTTACTTCTAATTCTAGGCATTTCACTTTGTAATGTAGCAGTATCATCTCTTTCCATTTGGGGAAAGGTTGCTTGCCTAGTGCCTCTATTCATTCCAAAATCACCTAGCGTCGTTTGTTCTTTTAATATTTTTTTCCAACTCATAATAATCACCTAAAGTGTGCTTTAATTTTATATACTTGTTCCCCACTAATTCCATACTCCTTAGAGATGTTTTGGTGAGAATCTACTGTTTTAATTATATGTTCTACTTCTAAGTTACTTAAGTCAATGTCTTCTTCAATTTGCATCTTAGTAATCATTTTCTCAATACCGTATTCATTAAAAGGAATGTAGCCATATATAACTTCCTTACCTAATTCTTCACGAATAGCGTCATGTGCTTTAAGCATCTTATGTAGTAATACAGGTAAATCAGTCTGGACACTTTCAAATATATCTTTCAGTCTATTATACTGTTGTTTCATGGCGGGGCTTTTATTAGTAAGAATACCTTGATTCATGTCTAGCCAATGAGGTAAAGCAAACACGGGGAATGCTTTTCTAGACTTAAACATAGCATCAAACTGCTCGGCTCGTTCCTTAACACTCTTTCCGCTAAAATCTGAATTTTCTAATTTTAATTCATTGGTATCTACCATGAAGTGATGAATCAAAGCAGCACAGTAATTTTCATTAGCCTCTTCTTTACCAAAAATTTCAGTCAAAGCGTTTGCCGCTTCTTCACCGTTATCAATAAGGCTTTGAGTTAATTCAATATCTGGAACGAAAATAAGTTCTAAAAATTCAGCAATCTGTCTCAAATCACCTTCTTCTACTTCTTCTACCGAACCTTGACTTAAAGCATCATAAGAAGAAGACATCACTGTTTCTAAACCTAAGTCAAGACTTAGCGTTTGTAATACTCTAGCACCTATACTAGAAGAAAAATTAGGAACTTCAATAGGCAACATTCCAGAGTAAAGAGGGTCAAAGTAATATTTAATAGCCCCTTCCATCATGTCCTGTAATTCAGATTTCATTTCATTAAAACTATCTCTAATTTGGCCTCTACGATTTAAGGATATAGGCACTTGTGCCGCACCTCGTAGTTGTTCCATACTAGTGCCTCTTGCTTCATAAGAATCCACAGTTGAACCCCTAGTCCTTCCTGCTGAAGTTCTAAACTCAACTGCAAACCTAAATGCACTACTTGATAGTATCTCATATAAATCATTAAAGAATTCTTTAATATCATCAATAACATCTAAATCAATTTTATCTTTACCTGCACCTATTTTACCAGCCTGTGCTGATTCAAACTCAGCACCTGCAAACATCTGCTTAAAAGAAGAATTAGCCAAACAAGAGATAGGTAAGAAGAATCCTTCTACATCTCCTTCATCAAGAATAGTCGTATTTTCTACTTCATCTATCCATCTTTCTACATTAGTAGTGTTATCTAAAGTAACTCCGTTCCCATCATCTATTTGCTCAATAATACTTTCTAGCAGTTCAATAAGACTAGTTTCAGCCTCTTGTGAAATAGCCAATAACTTATTACCTCTATTGCTTTCATAAATCAATAGTGGGTCAGCACCACCCATAATAGTCCTTACATCATTCTCCCATTCAAATTCAGTCCCTTGGTCTGCATCACCAACTGCCATATCAATATCATCGTTCCAATCACTAGTGCTTTTAACTTCACCTACCATTTCTTGCATCATTTGTTGGTTTACATCACTGGCGGAAAACTCATCATCTTTATAATTACCAGAACCTTCCTCATGTTGCAGTAATCCTTCTAGGGCCATTCTTCTAGTAATGATATTAAAGAATCTATGTCGTGGTTCTAAAAACTTTTCTTCTACTCCGGGAAATTCTACAATGTATTCTAAATTAGTGTTAGTAATTCGCTTATTCAACTTTTCAAAACTATCCCCTAGTTCTCCTTCAAACTCTAATTCTTTAATTGCTGCTAAAAATTTAACAACACTATCATAGAAAGGAACATATAATTCAGAAATGCCTTTCCAATAATTATATACTTCTATTCTAGTGTTTTTCTTAGAAACATCCACTGAACCTAAAAACTTATTAATTGGAAACTTACTGTTTAAATCAACATATTCAGTCTCCTCAGTTTCATTTTCTACTGACTGTTTAATCTTATCATAGTTACTTCTAAAAATCTCATTAGACTCATAAAGTTTATCATAACCTTCTAAGTTTTCGGGCTTAGGGTTACGGACTTCTATTTTACCAGTTAATCGGGTTTCCATAATATCCCTAGCATCTAACTTATTACCGTTATTGTATAAATTCATAGCGGTTAATTTTTTCATCTCCATGCGATAACCAACGCTTTCTATGGCGGCAGGTCTTTGAGGAATTGAAACATTACGGGTTTTAGTTTGTCCATCTTTGCCTTCGTATTCAACAGTATGAATGCCTACCTGCCTTTTTAATTCTTTACCCGCTTCTGCAACTAATGTAGTAATTTCTGCGTCGGGCGTTCTTTTTGTTTCAAGTTCGCTCTTATAACGCTCAATTACGGCCTTCATAGCCTTTCTCTTTTTCAAACCTTCTAGACTAGATATATAATCTAATTCTGCTTCTGTGACTTCTAGTTTCATATTTAATCACTCCACTGTTATTAGGTTAAACTCAGTTAAATTTTTAATAGCAGACATTACTTGTTTGTTTGGGTATTCAGCAACATTTTTAGCAAAGTCTTCTAATTTAATTTTAAAGGCGTTAATAATTGCTTTTGTCATCTTAGGTAGCAGTTCTTTAATTTGGCCGTTTAACTCTTCAGCCAACGGTAACGCCTTCTCCGATGTTGGGTCTTCGTCTATGGTCTTAAAGGCTTTCGTCATTTCATCGTCGCCAACACGGGCGGTCATATGAGCCAAGAAATTTAAACTGTTTTTAGGGGTTATTTGGTCTAATGCAGATGCAGTATTTAAGTTAGTATTAACAAGAGAAGTAAGCCCTCCCTCGTTTTCTAATTCTTTAGCAAGAGTAATAACATATTTAGCAAAATCTGGCATTCTTAAAAATTCATTTCGTATTTTACTTGTCTTAGTTCCAATGTCTTCTTGTAATAGTCCTTGGTCTAATCTTTGTTCTTGTTGAGAAAGACGAGACTTAAGCCTAGTAATCTTAGTGTCTAGTATCTCTAGAGTATTATCTCTTTGTTCTTGAGTAATGTCATTACCTCTTTCATTTTTAAGAGGTGAACCATCAATTTTTTTCCTAGAGTCTTCTACTGTTTTTAACTCAGCCTTTGTAGATTCAGCAGATATATTACCCCTACTCCTAGCACTCTCACTTTCTTTAGGTGTAGAAACAGTAAAGTTTTCTTCCGCAAATGCTTCATCGGGGTTCTTTTGTTCCCAATCCCCAAAATCATTTACTGATATTTTAGCATGATTAGCGTTATTTTTACCAGACATGGCTGAAGTTTTCCATTGGGTAAGTTTTTCTTCTATTTCCTGCGGAGATGTTTTGTTTTTAGAAAACTCTTTCATTTTTTCTGCTAAATTACTATTGTATTGTTTTTTCCATGCGGCTGATGCCTCTTCATATTTGAAAGCAGCAGGTCTTCCACTATCAAAATACTCTATTCTTATTTCTTCAGGTTTTCCACCTTCTGCATAAAACAATCTTTCATATTCAGCCGCTTCTTTAATGGTAAAATCATCTTCTTGTAAGTAATCTAACTGTTCAGCCTGTAAATTCAAAGTTTTGCTTAGAATCTGAGCATCAAAAGCATTGTCTTCTTTTTTGACAGCCCTAATTAATTTTTTCATCTTCTCTTTACTAGCACCATAGTCATATTTCTCATTATCTGTAATAACTCTTAAAGGAATACCATATAATTTACTTGTAGTAGCGTTAGCCTTAAGACTATTATAAATATCATCTATAACTGCCGTTTCCGCCGCTTTAATGTCCATCAATTGTGTTTTTCTAATAGTGTCAAACAACAACTTAAACCAATTGTCACCAGAAATAACATTTGTTATTAATAGTTCAGCATATGGGTTCAAATTAATAGAATTAGAACTAGATTTATCTAAATATAGATTGGGTGGCGCATGGGTTTTATAATCAGCGTCTTCTCCTTTTTCAAATAGCACTTGTGGCCTAAATGCTCGAACACTACCCTTAGTTTTATCTATGGCTTTAATATAAGATAGCACAGATGCACCGGAAAAGTTAGGATTGACAGTTATTTTTTTATTTTGCGAAACAAAATTCTTTTTATCAGCAACTCGACTATCAATATCTAAAACTTGTGAACCTACATTAAATTGTGGGCCGTAGTTTCTAATTTTTTCACGGTAAAGTTTACTAATAGGCTCTTTTCTGTCTATTTCCGCTTGGGTATCTATGACTTCACCCTTATTTTTTCCTTGACGACTTTTTTTAGGCATAAACGATTCTTGAAATGCCATTCTATTCTCAAAATTAACTAGAATATATTCATCTTTTAGTTCTCCATTAATGTCTTTAGCAAATTGCTCTAAACTTGAGGTGTCAGTTGGGAACTTTTTAAATGAAATATAAGATTTGTCTTCTTTTAATCGTAAAATGTCCAACTTGTCTCTAAAATCTCTATATTTTTTTAATTTGTTTTCAGTTAAATTGGCTCTTTCATCAAGTTCTTCTAAAATTTGATTAACTCTAGTGAAATTTTTATTTTTTCTTTCTTCAAGCCCTTCTTCTAATAAGGCTGTTGCATCTTTCATTGTCATCCAAGACATAGCATCTTTAAATTTTACATAATATTCTTTAATTTCTTCAAGTGTCAAGTCATTACGGGGAGTATTTAACAACGGCTTTACTACTTCCTCTAAAGAGGGATTATTTGCATCAACAGTCGCAAAAATTCTTCGGACACTATCATTAGGATGGGTTAAATCATTAAGTTCCTTAAGGGTTTTTTCAGCCTCAGCCCTATTTATAATAACATACTGCAAAACAGGAGTAGATATGGGTAGCATCTTGAGTTGATTAAACCAATTCATCTTAATTCCCCCTTGTCACCGAATCCCCAGTCTCCTAAATCAATTAAATTCTCTTTTTTTGGTTTTTCAAAAAACTTATGAGGACAAGTTCTTTCTAAATCATGACTACCATCTGGCTTTCTAGGACAATCACATCCGGCTTCTTCTCTTAGCCTAATTTCTTTCTTCTCTTTCTTTAAACGCTTCTTGCGTTCCATAGGATGCTCTTTAGGGTCGTCTTTTAATATGTCTTGCCAACTCATGATAATCTCTCCTATTGATGCTCTAATCTAATTCTGTAATAACCTGTGGTTCTATGTCATTTAATTCACTTAAATATTCATTCTCATTTCCGCAATCTATATATTCATCTAGGGCTTCATTTATTTGATAAAAGACCCAATTAGGAACATTAGAACCCTTTTGTCCTTTCATTGCTAAGTAACCTTCTAATTCTTCTTTAATTGTTTCACATGGGGCATTTGCTCTTTCCTGTGCAATGTTTCTAATCCCCGTCTTAATTCCTTTTTCTTCATAGTAGTCGGCCAACCCTTCTAAAATATGACTATAACTGTTTCTTAGTTGAGAACAACAGGCTTCATTCAAGTCAATTTCAACATTTTTTAATATATCTTGCCAACTCATTGTAATCTCTCCTAGTTTGTTCTAAACTTATCAAATGCTTGTTTAGCCGTTAGCCTAGCATGTTTTAAGTCTATGCTACTTTCTTCACCATTCTTGGATTCATCTCGGCATCTTCTACAATCATACCAAGTATCTATCGGGCCATAATTATGTTTCATACAAAATGTTCCTTTGCGTTTTTCTCCAAAGTTTAAAGCAAATGTCGCAACTCTCATCAAATCGCCTTCAATGTCAAGCATTTCTTCTCCTGTAATTTTAAAGGCTTTTTTAAGAAACTCATACTGTTCTTGATATTTAGGTGTTCTTGCTTTATCAACAAAAGTTCCTCCTGTTTCAGAGGGAAAGGCGGGAATAACATAAACAAAATCAATATCCTCTCCGAATTGGTATGCTTTTAATATATCTTCCCATTTCATTGTAATTTCTCCTGCATTTTACTTTTAATCTCTAGCCAAATCTCAGGATTGTTCTGTGCTAGCACTTCTTGAACAACTTGCATCTGTGCAACAATAATAGTATCTTGTCTCTTATGAATCAATTTACCCTTAAACTCCATAAGATACTTCAATGATTCTCTAATTTCCTTTGCTAACTTAGTTAGTGCATCAATCATCTTAGGGTCAAGGTCGTTTCCTAATTGCTCAAACACTTGCTCTAATCGCACATCTAACTTAGCAACATTGTTTGATAGCAAATCAATTTCATTGACTTCCTTTTTCGCTATCATAAGTGCTGCGGATTCCTGCACGATTGGCATTAAGTGGTGCTTCATGTGTCTTTGCACCTGCGTTTTCGTGGTGTCAAGGGCAGTAGAAACAGCCTCACTTGTTACATTACCTTCGTTAATCGCTTGTTCATAGTGTTTCCTCATAGGGTCTGTGCATAGAACACACTTAGGATTAGATGACATTTTATATTCACCCATATGATTTCTTTGATGTTGGGCAGATGTTCCACTACGCCAATTGTTTTCCTTATCTAATTCATCACAAGTAGCAGTAGCCAATTCCAATAGAGACTCTAGTTCATCTCTATTCTCATGTTGGCATAAACCACAACGCTTACGATTAACAGACATAGTAATCACTTCGGGCGCATATTCAGTCTTGATACCATGTTGAAGGTGATGGTTGGGAGGATTTTCTTGGTTTCCAATCTGGACTCAGCACATGGTTTCTTATCCGTAGTCTAGTTTCCTTTATAACTTCATAGACTTCTAACCAAAGAGCATTGATTGTGTCACCGACTGGGCCATCGTTTATCAACTTTAAAAGTTCATTTGATGTATCAGTAAATATTGAATCTATGCTTACATCAACTGCTTTCTTAAATGGGTCTTCATCATCATCATCTTCAGTGAATAAATCTTTATCTTCTTGTAGTTGTTTTCTCCAATCGGCTACTTCTTCAGGCGCATATTCTTCTGCTAATCTAGCCATAGTATTTCTACTACCTTCTCTATCTACTTCAGAAGTTTGAAAAATTGCTTCGTCTTTAGCCTGTCTTACTAAGTCTCGCTTTAATAAACTTTTCCACATAGTAATCATCCCCATAAATGCGCTTGCCACATCTTACCAATAGTTTTAGCATCGGGAGAATACTTTCCAGTATCTTCTCCAAATCTTTCTCTAGCGGTTTTTCTATAATCAAAGCCACGCTTTGTTGAGTTTTGCCAAGCCCTGTAACCATTTGGTGCAGTAATCTTATCCTTTCTCTTTAATGCTCTATCTACCAAAGAAATAATAGGTGTAGCAGTTGAACTCAAAGTAAAACTATTTAATTTACCAGCAGCACCTTTAGGTGTATTAATTTTTAAGTTGGCTAGTTCACTAACAATTTCACGGTCTGCATTACCTATTTTGAATGAAGTGCTTTGAAGTTCCTTTCTAACTTTGTTTACTAGTAACTTACCACCAGCACTCCAATAGGTTTGAGTAGTGGCAACCTTATCAAAGAATCTTTCAATACCACTAATCTCATCAATATCAGCAGCATCAGTTCCACTAGGAATTGTTTCAATTAACACATCTAAATCCGAACCGCCTATTGCACCTGCGGCTTCTTTCATAATATGAACTAAGCCTTTAGGTTTAGCAAACTCCGTAGAAGTTTCAGAAAACAATGCTTGGTGTGGTGGATTGTCACCAGTTAGCCATGTTCCATCTACTGCACTTGTTCCTTCATTTCTTTTAGCATACCATTCAGTAGCATAATGACCTTGAACCTTTCTATCGAACTTTTTGTTTCCTGCTGAATCTAGTTCTGTTTCAGTAAATAGAATAAAAGCGGGGTCACGGGCTGGCCCAGTTTCTCCGGCTTTTTCACCTTCACCTTCCATAGCCGCTAAAGTAGAACTTAATGATTCAATTAATTTGGCTTCTTCATTAGTAAATATCTTATCAGGGTCATCTATAATATCCTCAATAAGAGTCATAAACTGAATAGCACCTGTTCCATCTAGCCCATCGTTTCTACTCTTAGCCCGAATGTTTCCATCCATGTGCGACTTTAAAAAATCATATAGAGTAGGAATACTTTTTACTCCCATTCTCCCACCGGAAATACTTTGACAGTTCTCTCTCCAAGTATTGTAGTCTTCTACAAAGTTACTACCCTTAAGGTCTTGACTTAAGGAATTACCCTCAAACTCTACATAATCTGACTTATCGGGCATTTTCCTCATCATCCTTATTATTAGAGTATGTTACATTGAACATAGAAGGGGAAGAAGAAGTGCTTACTGCCCCTGCCATCTTCTCGGAGTCGCCCCTATTTGACCTTGCCGATTCTCGCATAGGGCAACTTGGTTTAATTCCACTAGAAGGTGCAGGTAAAGACAAATTACATCTTTGATACTTAGTTACCATTTTTTGACAACGGCGACAATAGCCAGTTTCTTGAACACGGTCTTGCACTTGTTCTTGAGTATATTTCTTAACTACTTCTTGCCAAGTCATATCAATCAACTCGTAAATGCACTTCTACGCTTAGGTAATTCTTCTTTATGATAAAGCCTGACACTTTTCTCATTATGAGGGTCTTCTGTCATAAGGTTGCCATTAGGCATCTTATGAGTTTTACCTCTCCATACTTTACCATCTTTAGTATAATGGGTTTTTTCGGGAGTCTTTCTAACAGTCTCATTGTTTGATTTTTGTTTACAAGAAGCACAACCGCAGGATTTCTTTTCAGCACCATTCATTATATGAAAGTCTTGAGCATCAATAACACCATTATGGTTGTTATCTAGTTTCTTCTGCTTAGGAGTTAATTCCTTCGCTTTAACTATATCTCGCCAACTCATTCAAATTCCTCCAATATTTCTTCAAAAAAGGGAATGAATTTTTTAGATAAGGCTATCATGTATTTAATATCCTTTTGAATTTCTGGGCTATTTCTTTCTTCCTCAGATAATTCTTTTATTTCATTAAAGACGCGACTAATTTCATTAGGAACAGAATGTTTATCACCCCAAAACTTGCTTTTGTTGGATATTCTAACTTCTTTGATTATTTGTTCCCAACTCATTTTTTCACTTCCGTTATGCTGGGTTTATTCTTACCATACAGCGCATACAAACAGCGGCTTTTGTATTTCTTGGCTTATAATACTGATGCACTCCACCTATATGTGGATGGTTGCCATCCCAACTTATAGTTTTAAATTTTTCCATATTTTGAGGTATATTCAAATCACTATGAACAATGTCGCCAAACTCCTTAGCCTTGTATAAATCAGCAACCTTGTATTCGCCTTGTTCGTCGGTTAATGTTTTTATCTTTAATATTTTTTCCCAAGTCATTATTTCACTTCCTTTCCTGTTACAAAATCTTTCTTTGTTACTTTCTCGGTTTTATCAACCTTCTTTGATTGGTCGTCAAACCAAGAATCTAATGCGCTACATCTAGTCATTATAATCACTGGGTTCTCTTTCACCCATATAATAAGTTTCAGCATTTTGTTCTCTTTGAGCATCTTGTAGTCTATCAGTATCTCGCTCATATTCATCTTCTCCATCGGACATAGGAGAAACCATATCAAAATGTTCCTTAAAGGTATCATTAATAGAAGACATAGCCTCTTTAACACTTGATTCAGTATCTGCAATTATCTTATCAAAGGCTTTAACACCAGCATTAACAATCTCACCGAGAGGTAAATTACCGGAAGCACCACTATAATTATGATTCTTGTTCATATCATCTACAAACTCTTCAAATGCTTTTTCGGATTTAGCAATCTCCTCTCTTAGTGACTTCTGTAAATCCATTAAAATATCCATATGGTCGTTTTCATCCATATTAAATCTAGGCTTCTCTTCTTTTAGAATTGCTTTCCAAGTCATAATAATCCCTCAAGGCCCACTATACTTATATTTACTCATATCAAACTCAAAACTATCTTTAACTAGTTTTTCTATTACAGGTAATAGTGCGGCTCTTAATTCTTTAAGGCTAATTTCCTTATATGTAATATGTTCGGGTTCTGCGGAATCAGACAATCTTTGGTCTAAATCTGCTACTAGGCCATTTCCAAAGTTGTTGCCTACTATATCTTTAATAGTTTCATTCATATGTCTTTCGGGATTATGTGAGTTTGCTGCTTCCTCTTCCATTCCGTCTCTATCGCTATCCGCAAAATTGCGGTTCTCTTCTTTTTTTATTGTATTTTTCCAACTCATGGTAATTCCTCTTGAGTGTTTTCTTTAAACCATTGGTCTGCGCTAAGTGCTTCATTACCTCGCCCACT
>Ga0209711_10004360_pt1 | contig 11470 bp, 8 predicted proteins | sample ArcticOcean_MG_C_7_FD_187441 | JGI IMG/M metagenome (GOLD analysis project Ga0209711, IMG submission 187441) | Marine microbial communities from western Arctic Ocean - ArcticOcean_MG_CB11_88 (SPAdes) (version 2) | ecosystem: Environmental > Aquatic > Marine > Oceanic | place: Arctic Ocean... | reverse complement strand
AATTCTTTGGAAAACATCGCTCGACTCAGTCCCTACGGGAAGAAAATCTTCGTCTACGCCGTGCTTAATAAACGGAAAAATTTTCGCGATTGGAAGCGAGCGAATTTACTGCATTGATTCAATATCGGGATCTCCTCTTTGGGATCAAGCACTTCCCACTAAGGAAATTGCTAGTTCTATTCTCCCTTATCAAAAAAGTGTAGTGGTCCTTGCCGGCAACTTGCGAGCATACGATCAAGAGAACGGAAACTTGCTTTGGGAAAATAAAATGGTGAAGGGCAAAGCCGCTTCCCCGGTAATTTGGGAATTGGGAAAAGAAGACCTTATCGTTTGTAATTCAAGTAAAAATACCATCGCAGTTAACCCAAAAGATGGAACCACTTATTGGGAAGGTCCCGGTGGAGGTAGCTCGACTCCAGTATGTAACCAAGAAATCATGCTCGTACATGGAAAAAAAGAAGAGGTCGGTTTGATTGCTTATCAATTTGCGGAAGGAAAGATTTCCGAGTTATGGAGAATTCCAAAACTGACGAGAAGAACGGATTCGAGTCCAATTATTTACAATGGATATGCCTATCTAATTGGTGCGGGGATGAGATTGTGTGTGAATGTGGAATCTGGAGAAGTAATTCGTAAAGTAATTGCAAAGCACGATATTTCTTCTCCAATTTTAGCGGATGGAAAAATTCTCGCTTATGAAATTAAGGGTAACTTTTTGAAAATAATTGATTCGAATCCAAAAAACTTTGAAGAGATTCAAAAAATAAAAGTGAATGCATTACAATGCACCTCACCGAGCCTAGCAGGAACGAAATTGCTGATTCGGCAAAAAAATAGAATTGTATGTTTCGAACTTGGAGAATTCAATTCACCTTAACCTGAACGGACTCCGTACGAATTTTGGAATCGTTCTCTTTGTCGAACAGGTAGTTCGGGTAAGACTGGTAATTCTTCAATATCCGAATCCCCTCCCACTAATAAACGGGCCGCATCTTGTAACGATTGCCAACGATCAAAATCAAGTTTGGGTGCCTGTGCAATTAATGAAAGCAGGCTTTTCCACTCGATGGACACTCGCTCCAAGTCTCCAACGCTAAGATCCTCTGAAAACGGATCCATTGCCGATAAAATTTCGTTACTATTTTGCAACGCTTCAGTGGCTCCCTCCCCGTACTCACAGGGTAGTCCATTCTTCAAATAACCAGGGCAATTGGTAAAGCCAAAGGCTTCCCGGCATAGCAGAGCAAGTCTCGATTCTGTATTGGCATACGCTCGAAAACGATGCCCTGCTCGTAAGTTCGCCAAGTCATGAACCATTTCATCGACCGGGTAGCTCAGGTCCTCAAGGGCCACTGCGACTGCGAGCCCTTCTCCGCGTGAAAAGAAACTAAATATCGTCCCTCGAAGACTGGGAACACCCTTTGAATCGATCAGGCCCAGTTTGGCCCACACTTCTGCAGGAGAAAGCATGCTTAAACTTTCCCAGTCCTCCCCTTGCTGCTTTTCCTTGAAAGGCGATTCAAAAATACGAGTCGTTTTTCTCAAAGGTGGATTAAGTAAAATCTTACCGCGTGCATCCTTCCAACCTAGGACGGTGGCCGTGTCATAGCGCAATCGAGCTCGTAAGACTCCTCCACGATCGACTAATTCATCAAGTTGACCGCCCATTGTTAAAGAGGGCAAGAATTCCCTAAAAACATTCTCCAGCCCTTTTCTCATCCAAATTTTACGGGAAAACTTTTTAGTAAACTGAGGATATTTCTCCGCAATGGTTTCTCTGAGTTGTTTACGAAAAGACTTGGTTAAAGTTACTCGTTTTCCCTTCGAGTCAGTTTCATACACAGCAATGGGTACTTCTCGTCCGTAAATCGGCTGCTTTTTATTACCAAAACGGCAAGGATTCCCCATTTTTACTTTTCCGAGGGTATCCGGTAAAGTGAGTGCCTTAACCCATTCTCCTTTATATATTACAAAGGATTCTCCCAAAGGAGCCTGGCATTGGCCTCCTCTCCTCTCCCACAAACCCGAAAAATTTCTCATTTCAATGACTTGATTACGGTCAGGATCTTCTTCAATTTGTTTTTCTTTTGCGGGTACATGGTCTAGTTGCATTGAAATTTTATTAATCGAATCGCGTAGCCCCAAACGAACATTTTCCTCTGAGAATAATCGTAAAGCCAATTTTCGAGCGGCTTCTAAATGATCTTCCCCCCGTTCAAAGGCATAGTTCATCACCCGTAAAATTGCGGGCCAATCTAAGGTTTTTGAACGCTTTAATTTAAGGGGACGTCCATCACCTAGGCGAGCTTGCTTGGGAGTCACAATTACGAAACCCCTTTCATCGAACCCCCTCCTGCCTGCCCGCCCAAACATCTGTAGTAATTCATCTGGACGTAAATGCTGAAGACTATCATCCACCCGATATTCCCGATCGGTGACCAATACCGAGCGCATAGAAAAGTTTATCCCTGCCCCAAGACCAGTTGTGGCAATGACCACTTGTAGCTGTCCCGTTTTGGCAAGAGGTTCGACCACTCCCGCACGTGCTTGATACTCAAGTCCGCTATGATGATAGGCGATCCTCTTCCTCAGTAATCCACTTAATTCTTTCCCTGCGATCTTCTTTTGTTCACTCGTTAATTCCAAGGCATCCGTTTCTGGAAGCTCCGCAGCCAATTGCCTCGCCAGTTCCTCAGCCGATTTTCGTCGGGGTGCAAAGAGAAGCAGGGGCCCCATTCCTGCACTTAAAGCACCCGCCACCAATTTCGGCCAATGACCACGAACTTTTCTTCCTCGAAAAGGACGTTTTAAAAGAGCTTCAGCAAAAACCTCTTCGAGAGGTACTGGGCGAACAAACTCCGCCACTAGCTCGACTGAACGACCATGACTGCCCAACCAGTCAGCGACATCCCCCGGGTTTGCCACGCTTCCACTCATTAACAAAAGGCGCACATGGGATGGTGCCATCCCCAGGGTAATCTCATAACCAGGACCACGTTGCTGGTCTCCTAATAATTGATATTCATCAACCACGAATAAATCCGGACCTTCACCACGTAGCATTCGACTTCTCTGCGTCTCCAAGGTGGCAACCACCACTCGTGCATCGGTACGATAACGCAAATCACCCGTGGATAGTCCGACCTCCCAACCCCTTTTTTTCCATTCTCTAAATTTATCATTAGCAAGGGCACGGGTAGGAACAGTGTAAACCGCTCTGCCTTTCCATCCTGACTCTATAAGTTGTTCGAAAACATAAGTCTTTCCTGCCCCCGTGGGAGCATGAAGCACAACATCCTTACCTTGACGTAAATAGCCAAGGGCTTTTCTTTGCCAAGAATCTGGTAAAGAAATCCGCTCTCCAAAACTAGTTATATTCGATTGCATTTGTCTGTCAGACCCTTTGCATAACATATCAAGGAAATAAATCCATGAAAACCCACCAAATTATTTGTTTAGACAACCCACTGCCTTTAGAAAATGATTAATATCATTGTTGCTTGCGATCGAAATAAACTGATCGGAAAAAATGGCAAGTTGCCCTGGAATATCAAGGAGGACTGGGATTACTTCTTAGAAACCACTCAAAATGGAACTCTGATCATGGGCAGACATTGCTATACCGAGTTTCAAGAACACGCCAAAGATCGCACCGTAATTGCATTGAGCCGAAATCCAAAAATCGAATTCCCCTATGCTCACAAAGCGAATTCTCTTGTCGAATCGTTAGCCATGGCAGGGGAATTTAATCAAACTGCATGGATTTGCGGTGGAAGAGAAATTTATGAAGAGGCACTTGGCTTGGCGGATCATTTATACCTCACCGAAATTAAAGCCGAATATTCAGGTGATGTCTACCTGCCCCCTTGGGAAAAATATTTCAGTAAAGAAATTTCATCTAAATCGATCCAGACTGACACGGTAGAATTGGTTTTTCGAATTCTGGCAAAATAGTCAATTTTGTACCTCGAAGGCTTGCCTCCTTTACGGGTATAATTTATAAATAATGATTAAATCACATAACTGAATGGAACCACTTCGATTTCTTACACCTGAAAATATTGATCAAATCCGTATCGACTTTGGTACCCCGACCTTTGTCTACGATGAAGATACTTTGCGAGCCAATGCCAAGGCGGTAAAGAACTTCCCCAATGCTTTTGGACTGTACCCCCGGTATGCAATGAAATCGGCCCCGACCGGAGCTATTTTACGTATCTTTAACAGTGAAGGTCTGGGAATTGATGCGAGCTCGGAGTTTGAAGTGGAACGGGCGGTAAGAGCGGGCTATGGAACCGAATCGATTTCCATGAGTACCCAGGAGTTTCCCGAAAACTTTCGCTATTGGTCAGAAGATGGCGTTCGGGTAAATCTTTGCTCACTGAACCAAATTCACAAGTTTGCTATTTGGGGAAAAGGTGGATCTGTTGGTCTACGTTTTAATCCAGGAATGGGTTCTGGAGGAACCAACCGAACCAATGTGGGTGGACCATCAAGCAGCTTTGGAATTTGGAAGGATGACCTCGAACAAGCAAAGACACTTTGCAAAGAATACAATTTAAAAGTCGACCGAATCCATACGCATATCGGATCGGGTTCTGATCCTGCGGTCTGGCAAAAAGTCGCGGTAATGAGTTTAGACCTTGTTCGTCAGTTTCCCACGGTTAAATCATTAAATTTAGGAGGGGGCTATAAAGTTGCGAGAATGCCAGATGAACAGGCAACAGATCTTCAGGAAATTGGTTTGCCGGTGAAAAAATTATTTGAAGATTTTGCCCAAGAAACTGGAAGAAAATTAAAACTTGAGATCGAGCCAGGTACTTTCCTTTTAGCCCATGCGTGTAGTCTTGTCACCACGGTTCAAGATGTTACATCAACCGGGCCCGATGGTTATCGATTTTTAAAATTGAATGCCGGTATGACTGAAATCCTTCGTCCCAGTCTGTACGGTGCTCAGCACCCAATTGCGATTCTACCAGAGGATGCTCAGTCTAAATCTAGAGAAAATGTTAAACAAGTAGTGGTCGGACATTGTTGTGAATCTGGAGATCTTCTGACACCCGCCCCAAACGAACCCGAATCCCTCGCTCCCCGATTGTTACCAAAGGGAGAAATTGGAGATTCATGCATTATTGAAAGTGTCGGAGCTTATTGCTCCTCCATGTCCGCAAAAAATTACAATTCTTTTCCAGAAGCAGCAGAAGTGTTAAAAAAATCTGACGGTTCTCTTACCTTGATTCGAAAACGACAAACCTTTGAACAAATCATAGAGAACGAATTAGTTAGGTGAAGAAGGTATCCGGTCTAGGTGAATTTGCTTTAGGGCAAGCCGTCCCTTCTCGAGATCACGCCGTCTGCGTAAGCCTGCCAACTGTAAACGATTTAGTTGGCTATGAGAAAAAAGACCCCAAAACCCTGTCTGCAATGCGTTCAGGTTATCCAAGGTTTGTCCAGCATCGCTTTCTTCGTGAACTCATTCGATTGGAAGAAAAAAATAGCGGATCTACAGGGAATCAGAATTTTCTTTTCACTAATTCCAAACATTGCCTAGATGGTCTCGAGAAAAATTCCATCCAGAATTATCAGATTCATGAACGAGAAAATTATACTTGGTTGCAGTTGCCAGAAGGAAGTAAAGAAGCAGCCAATATAAGTTCGTTTGTTCAGCACACCGGGGGTTCACTATCCTCTCGGCAGGCAGAAGAAATCTTACTTAGTCATGGATGCATTACAGACCGAGAAAGCATTTCTGACAATGAAAACCCCAGCCAATTTGCCCGTAAAATCATTGCTGAGGTTCATGGAGAGGGTGTTTCTGAGGACAAAGTGTTACTATCTTCTTCAGGAGCAAATGCATTCTATTCACTTTTTCAAACTGCTTTTCAACATTCACTTGAAAAAGGTAAAAGTATTTGGATCCGACTTGGATGGTTATATTTAGATACGATCGAGACTATGGAACTTGTATCGGGGAAAGAACATGAAATTATTGCCTTAACTGATTTAAGTAATCTCGATCAATTAAAAGAAATCTTTTCCAACTATGGAGATCAGATTGCAGGAGTCGTAACCGAGTTTCCCACCAATCCACTTTTACAATCCTGTGATTTGGAAAAAGTAAGGGAATTATGCAATCGGTCGAATGCGTTACTCATTGTTGATCCAACCATGGCATCGCCCAAGAATGTAAAAGTTGCCTATTTAAGCGATGTCCTGGTGAATAGTTTAACCAAGTATGCAAGTTGGCAAGGTGATCTTATGATTGGAAGTTTGGTCTTCCCTGACCACTCAAAACTGGGGACTGAATTATTTGAATCAACTAAAAGCCTCATCTGCCCCCCATTTAAAAGAGATCTTCTACGCTTATGCGAACAACTACCGAACTATCCAAAATTTGTTGAAAAGACCAATCAAACTCTGATTCAAGTTGTCGAGTTTTTAGAATCACATCCCGCCGTGAAAAAAGTTTTTTGGGCCTACCAAAAAGGTTCGGATGAATTCTTTAAACAAATGGCTGGAGATGGAAGTCCCGGTTGTGTGGTGAGCTTTGAAGTGAAGGGGAATTTTGAAAGCTTCTACAATCAACTCCAGATGCTTAAAAGCCCAAGCTTTGGAACTGAGTTCAGTCTTTGTTGTCCCTATGTATACTTGGCCCATTACAAACTACTCCAAACCAAAGAAGGCTTAGAAATACTCAATAAAGGGGGAATTTCTCCCCACCTATGTAGGCTGTCAGTAGGACTGGAAAACCCAGAAGATATAATTCAAACCTTACAAGACGCCCTGCAAGGAATGGAATAAATAACTACTTAGAAATAATCTTCCGAAGATTATTCGAAAGAGTGTGAATCAAGTACTTTCCGAATCCGTTTCTTGGACAACCGTACAAAGGAAGGAACTCCATTTTCATAAGGGACTTGCACCTCGCCTTGAATTAAGGGCTGACAATATTTGATAAATTTAGCAGTCATACTGACACGGTCTTCAGCAATCCAATCGGCCGGAATTTCCTTCACTCCATTGGCGATCTCAGAAAGAGGTGCGAGGCTTGTTTCGCAAACATAGTTCTCACCTTCAGCACGAACAAGGATAACCATTTTATCTGTTTCACCAGCAATTGCTGCCTTAACTGCAGCTTGCCCGGCCATAAATGCTTCATCGTTGTCTGCCTGAGATGAACAATGTGACGCAGCTCGTTGTCCTGTGCCCAGTTTTGACGAGCGGGCTTTTACAGCCAGATTCTCTTCAACGAGTCCGGCCAAGAAGTCTCCAATGCCACCAAGTTGTTGGTGACCAAAGGCATCTTGTGCATTGGTACTGTTGGCTACATAATTACCATCATGATCACGCAAGCCTTCTCCTACCACTACAAGGCAGTATTTATTCCTCTTTAAAACGCGTTGAACATCATCAATAAATTGTTCTTTAGAGAAAGATAATTCAGGAAGATAAATAAGGTGGGGAGCATCATCTGGATTTTCTTTTCTTTTGGCAAGAGTGGCCCCAGCTGCAATCCAGCCTGCATTTCTGCCCATTACTTCAACAATTGAAACGAGGTCGTGTTGACCCATTGCTTCATGATCCAATGCAGTCTCACGAATTACGGTGCAAAGATATTTAACCACGCTACCATAACCTGGGCAGTGATCTGTGGTAACCAAATCGTTATCAATAGTTTTGGGTACTCCAATTACTCGGAGTTCGTAATTTTTTTCTTGGGCAAGTTTGGAAATCTTATCAGCAGTATCCTGAGAATCATTACCACCAGCATAGAAAAAATATCTAATATTGTGGGCTTCAAACACTTCTAGCACACGCTCGTAATCCAAATCACGCTTAAGTTTAAAACGGCAAGTTCCCAAAGCAGAAGCAGGCGTATAGCGAAGGCCGCGAATGTTCTGCTGGGATTCTTCAGCTAGATCAATTAAGTCTTCCTTAAGTATCCCAAGCACACCATTAATACCACCATATATTTCTTCAATACATGGATTATTGAGGGCTTCTGTCACTACCCCAGCAACACTTGCATTTATAACGGCGGTTGGTCCCCCAGATTGAGCGACCAAACAATTTCCTACTAATTCATCTGCCATAATATTTAAGAGTCAAATAACGAAAAAAATGCTTACTTCACAGAGGAACGAGCAAAATGGCAATCGCAAAATATGAAATATAACTAATGAAACTTGTAAAAATTAGAAAATCTCAGAGAATCGAAGGTGGTGAGTAACTTTGTGCTGATGGATAACGTTTACCCCAAGATTTGGCTCGACCCACAAAATAGTCAACTTGTGAATAGGCGGCACCAATCCGCTTCTGGCCTTGCTTGATTAATGAATTAATCATGGATGCACTAAGGCCAACCCTTTTGTCTTTAGCCAGACGTTTGGCCAAGTCATTTTCTTTAATCTTAGCAGTTCGAAGATCTTTCACTGTGGCCACCGCATGCTGCTTGATCGCCGCATGTGCATCTTCACGTCCCGCTCCAGCCTTGACTGCTTCCATCATAAAAGTAGTGGAAAGTAAAAAAGGTAGATAATGGTTGGCCTCCGCTTTTATCATTGCGGGAAAAACCTCCATTTGATCAAGAACGGTCAGAAAAGTATCCAGCAAACCGTCAATTGCAAAAAAAGCGTCAGGTAATGCCACTCGTCTCACTACCGAGCAAGAAACATCACCCTCATTCCATTGATCACCTGAAAGATTTGATACCATTGTCAAGTGACCATTTAATATCGCGTGAAATCCATTAATTCGTTCACAACTTCGGCTATTCATTTTGTGAGGCATTGCCGAAGAACCGGTCTGCCCCTTGGCGAAGCCCTCTCCGAGAAGTTCATGCCCTGCCATAATCCGAAGAGTTTTTGCAAAGTTGGCAGGTGCCGCCGCTAGACGAACGAGTACAGAAATCACTTCAAAATCGAGACTGCGTGGATAGACTTGGCCTACATTTTGCCAGTTTGCAGTAGCTCCTAGGTGCTCCATTACCTTGCGGTCAAGTTGCTCCGCTTTTTCAGTATCTCCAAGTAAAGTAACTTGATCCAATCGAGTCCCCACCGCACCCTTTAATCCACGATAGGGATAGGTGACACATAAACTAGCAAGAGACTCTAAGACGCGCTCCAATTCTTCTCCCCAATTGGCCATTCTTTTGCCAAGAGTGGTAACTTGTGCAGGGACATTATGAGAACGAGCAGTAAGGGGAATTTCTTTATATTCCTCAGCCTTTCGGGCTAGTGCTAAGAGTGCTGCGACTCCCTTTTCCAAGATTAAACTGAGGGATCGATGAATTTGGAGTTGCTCGACATTTTCAGTGAGGTCGCGACTCGTCATTCCCTTATGGGCATGTTGATGCCCTGCTTTTTCCGCAAATTCCTCTAATCGTGCCTTCACATCGTGCTTGGTCACTTGCTCACGAGCTTGGATTGATTCCAGATTTACTGAGCCTTTGACTGCAATCGAGGCTTCAATCGCTTCTTTTCCAATTTCCACACCAAGTTCTTCCTGGGCCTTCATAACTGCAATCCAAAACTCTCGTTCTAAGATTATTTTTCCGGTTGCAGACCAGAGGTTTTTCATTGAATTCGAGGCATATCGCTCGGCGAGAACATTAGATATTTCGGTTGGCATAAAGGTAGGGATTAAAAAGTTTTTAGTTTTTCACATACTGATCGAATAATAAACTCAGGCGTGGATGCACCCGCAGTCACTCCCACGCAATTAAATTCTTGAAAACTTGCCATTTCAATATCCGCGGCCGTCTCGATATGAAAAGTCGGTTTATCATAACTGGATGCAAGCTTGGCTAGTTTTCTTGTATTTGCAGAATGCTTGCCTCCGATAACCACAATTACATCTGCCCCATCCTTGACCAGTTGAACCAAATCCGATTGTCGCTCTTTCGTCGCGCCACAAATCGTGTCTAAAATAATGAGCTCAGGATACTTTTCGGACAACTGCTGCGAAAGATTTTTAAACTCGTGTGTGAACATGGTTGATTGTGAAACGATAACCACCCCAGAATCGAAAGTTGGCAATTTCTCTAAATCCTCCTTATTGGTAATCACATGCCCACGCCCATTTGCATAGCCTAATAATCCTGACACTTCAGGATGCTGAGGATCTCCAAAGATAACAACATCGTACCCACGCACCGCATGTGCTTTAATCTTACCCGCAATAATTCCTACATCAGGACAAGTTCCATCTCGAAAAGGCAGACCAAGGTTTTGCAAATATTTTCGCCTTTGGGGCGAAATGCCATGAGCCCTTACCACGACCACAGCTTCTTTCTCGTTTTCTTGGGGCAGGTCTAATTTTGACTCACTCTGATAATCGCCAACCTCACGAATATCTTCCTTTCCCAGAGCACTCATCATTTGACTATTATGAATAAGTGGTCCGTCTGTATACACAGTTCTTTCTCCACCACGAGCTTCTTCGCGGGCGACTTGAATTGCCCGTTCAACCCCCCAACAAAACCCCGCACTTTTCGCTCTAATTACTTTCATCTAAAGAAAAGTTTAATAACGAGATTCCACGAGTAGTACAATATTGATTTGCAATCATCACAAAAAGAATAAAAAAATAATAACATGTATAATATCATTCCCAATCAAATATTAACGCTCATTCCCGTTGCCTTCTTTTTTTATACTTCAATTTTATCTGCTGAAGAAAAAACAGATTCTAACGAAAAGATCGATTACTATCAAAAAGGTGAGCGGACCAAGGATGGAACAGGAAAGTATTACATGGGTCGAGAAATATCACAAGTCATGGGTCATCTAGGTGCAGGCTGGCTCGAGCGACCTAAAAGAGAGCAGGAGGAACGGACAGATTTATTGGTTAAAAACATGACGTTATCAGAAACCGATCATGTTGCAGACATTGGTGCTGGTTCCGGTTACTTTTCCTTTCGCATCTCCCCCCTAGTCCCTAAAGGGATTGTTCATGCTGTCGATATTTCCCCACAGATGCTCGGGATTATTAGAGCGAAGAAAGCAAAGGATGACTTTAAAAATGTAGTCACCGTCCAAAGTTCCATTAAAAATACAACCCTCTCCCCCGATACAATTGATTGTGCTTTGATCGTTGATGCGTATCACGAGTTTTCCTACCCACGAGAAATGGCCTTATCAATCTTTAATGCGTTAAAGGAAAATGGACGGCTCATCTTAATTGAATATCGCCAAGAAGATCCTGGAGTTCCGATCAAACTATTGCATAAAATGTCTGAGGAGCAGTCTGTAAAAGAAATTACCAGTGTGGGTTTTGTTTGGAAAAAAACCCTCAATTTTCTTCCCCAGCAACACTTCATGGTTTTTGAAAAGCCCAAGGCGGACAAATAGATTCCATTGAGTCTAGTCAAAATTTAGATAATAGAATACCCCTAAAAATTATGAAAATCTTAAAAAAACTTTCTCTCACATCAGTACTACTTATTTCTAATACATTTAATTTGTCTCTT
>Ga0209711_10004359_pt1 | contig 11472 bp, 12 predicted proteins | sample ArcticOcean_MG_C_7_FD_187441 | JGI IMG/M metagenome (GOLD analysis project Ga0209711, IMG submission 187441) | Marine microbial communities from western Arctic Ocean - ArcticOcean_MG_CB11_88 (SPAdes) (version 2) | ecosystem: Environmental > Aquatic > Marine > Oceanic | place: Arctic Ocean... | reverse complement strand
CCAGCGAGGTGAGTCATAGCTGTTCCAGTAGTAGTTGAAGAGAAGGAAATTAAATCACCCACGTTAAATGCATAACCAGATGAATCTGCGTCATCAACAGCAACTACTGTATCACCAGCAGATTCTGCAGCTGCAACTAAGTTATTAGTTCCTAAATGTTGTTCGTATGCAGTTGCAGAAGGACAAACTTGAAGACCCAGAGAGTTTCCATGAGTTCCAGCTGTACGTGCGTACCAATCATTAGATGTAACTTGTCCATCGCCTGTTTCGGAAAAGAAACTATCAAGATAATGATCATCATCTTTAACTAGAACACCTGATGCTTCTCCAGCATTTAGATGTCCTGATGTTGGCCGAACAATTTTTAATTGATCGGAATATTGAAGAAAGTTTGCAGCAGTAAACCACCACTCGAAATTACTTGCGTTTGGTTTACCATAAATTGACAATAAGTCCTGCTCGCTTCCTACGGTAATTATACTTCCAGATGGGCCTTTTTGTGCAGGCATTGCTAGAGCACCAACAGTGGTGGCAACGGCCGGAACAATATTTGTAAGGTCAATCTCTCGTACATGTACGCCAGGAGAGGAAAGAAAAGACATTTTGTTACTCCTAAGTTTGAAATATCGTTGTTATTACGAATATTTATAAAAAAAGGAATCGCAATAACGTGTTTTTAGATGTGTTATAACATATAAGTGTTTTATTGATGTATATATAATAGTATGGTTAATGAACATTATGAGAAGTATAAGGATACCATTAAGAAGGTTGCTAGACGCAACTATCGCAAACGTATCGTTATTCTTAATGAATATCTTGGAGATAAACATTGTAAACACTGTGGTGAGTCTGAAACGGTTTGCCTCAAGTTTTACCCCCATAATTCTGAAATCCGTAAACTATCTAAAAGAGTTGGAATCAGTGATGAATGTAGACAAGAAGTAACTATTCTTATGAATAAATCTATTGTTGTTTGCTCCAATTGTTGGATCAAGCTTGATAACGATCTAATTGAATTTATTAATGAAATATAGGAGTTTAATATGAAATTCATTATTACTACCATTGTAGCACTTGCATTTAGCACTACCGTAAATGCTACAACATTTGGCACTACAAAAGGCGGTGCTAACTACCAAACAGGAATTATTGTAAATAAAGTATTGGGTGCTGCTGGTGTAAAGGTTATTCCAGTTCCTCATCGTAGTACTCAGATTTACCTAGAACGAGTAAATATGGGCCAAATAGACTTCGGTTTATCTAATCCTACAACCTTTTCATGGGCGTATAAAGGTATTCGTACATCTAAAACCCCCCAGAAAAACATTCGTTTTGTAGCAAATCTACAGGAATTGAGACTAGGAATTGCAGTTAAACACAATTCTCGTTTCATGAAGATGGAGCATTTGAAGGGAGCAAAAACATTTAGCGGTTTTAAAGGTTCGCCTGGATTCCGTTATTGGTTTGAAGCAGTACTTCGGAATATAGATGGAAACGTATCTTATGCTGATCAAGTAAGTGTACCAACAGCATCTGTAGGTGCTATGATTGGTAAATTTGCAAAGGGTGAGGGAGATGTTGGTCTTGCTATTCTAGGAGCAGGATTTGTCAAGAAATGGCACGTTGCTCACGCTCCATTCGGTATTCGTTTATTATCTATTAATAATGGCGATCTATTCAAACGTGCATGGGGATTGCCGGCAGGGTGGGATGGTTATGAACTGGTAACAGTTATGCCTAATACTAAGATGCCTGAAATTAAAGGCCCTACTAATATTATTCGTTTTCCGTATCTAGTATTTGCTGGAAAACACGTGTCTAATAAAGATGTGGGTGATTTTATTAAAGGTATCGTTGCTAAACAAGATGATCTTCGTAAGTCTTCTGGTATGTTTAGAAATTGGGATGAAAAGAAAATGTCTGGATGGGGCCCAACACGGTCTACTTTCGGAGTACCAATGCATGAAGGTGCTAAGTTAGCATATGAAGAACTCAAACTTCAGTAAGTATATTCTTGCTTTATTTTTAGTATTAGGTGTATCCGACATAGAAAACTATGTCGGATTTCCTCTTTACGATGAACAAAAGTATGTGTTGTTAATTTTAACATCATTAGCAATAGCATTTTCAAGATTTCAAATACCACTACTTTGTTGTGGTCTAGCATTTTTCTTTTCGTTTCCCTATCTAGCAGAGTATGCAAATTATGAAAAAACTCTCATTTATAGCTTTGCTTTCCCTCTGTGTCTATTGGTACTTGTCGGTTCAATTAATACCTGTGGCAAATCCTTTACATTTTTACTATTATCCTTTCTATTAATACCATTAGTATATAATGGAACAGGCCAACCGTATTTTGATATACTATCTTTTATAGTGATTGACAATACTGCAATGCTTGGTATGGTCATGAGTATTATTACAGGTATAGTTTTTTTGTTTATCGCCTTGGGAGTTTTTCTACTAAACACTGGTTCGGTTGATATAATTATACAGTATATACTTCGTTATATAAAGTCACCAGCAAGAATAGCAATTGCATCATCAGCAGTTTTTGGTAGTATCAGTGGTTCTGCTGTTGCAAACGTCATGAGTACAGGACAAGTCACAATACCTCTTATGATTAAATGTGGATACCCAAAGAGACTTGCTGGTGCGTATGAAGCTGTAGCGTCTACTGGAGGTCAACTGCTTCCTCCTATTATGGGTGCAGCTGCATTTCTTATGGCAGAACTTCTTATGATTTCCTACTGGACTGTGGTTTTATACGCTACTATTCCAGCATTATGTTTCTATGGTCTTTTACTCATAAAGGCTCCAAAAGGTAGAGTTGAAACACAACCAACCAAGGTAAAGCTACATTTGCCTAATTTTAAAAAGTCTATTTTACAAATAGTCGATTCAATGTATGGTATGATTATATTAGGAGCAGGTATTGGCTTAATGATCGGTATAATGGATCAAACTGGAATGATCTATCTTATTACTGGAGTTCTGTCAGAACTGTCTGTAGGAAGTCCAATTGCTCTACTAATAATGACAGCAGTGCTGTGTATAATTTTGGGTATGGGTATGCCCACAGGAGCAGCATATCTAGTTGTTGCAATTATAACCACACCTTCTTTGATAGAAGTAGGATTTGCTGAAATATGGGCTCACATGTTTGTATTATATTTTGCGACCTTATCCATGATCACTCCACCTGTCGCCATTGCCGCTTTTGCAGCTGCAAAAATGACAGATACAAATCCTATAACAACATCACTTACATCAATGTATATTGCCTGGCCTTTGTATGTGTTACCATTTATTTTTGTGTGGTTTTAATTACCAATCTGTTTCGTAATTTCTTACTATAGGACTCCACTTAGTTCCATACTCATCTACCATCTCACCTATATTTTCATCCTCTAGTCCCGTGATAACAAAACCAAATGGCGCCATATCCTGTTCTAATGCGTCTTGCTGTTCCCTCATCATAGTTTGTCTAATGTCCATATCTGTTAGTTCTTTAAAATAGGTCTGGTCTGTAGCCCATGCAAATATAAACATACACGCAACTAGATCATCATTCTGACCATCATCTGCTTCAAAAGAACTTCCTTTGATGATAAATGTAGAAAGTTCACTAATACAATCCAAATCAGGGATATAAAGTTTATCATCTTCTATTAACTGTTTTAGATTGGAACAACCTATTTTCTTTGTTGCTTTAGTAGTTCTCACACCTAATTGAGCTCTACCACCCGAAAATCCACCACCTAATACTTGTCCTGCCCGACCACGCATAGATGCCATAACTAGATTATCATACTCCATATCAAACTGCATAGTGTTTGCAACCTGTTCTCCAATATCGTTAACCTCTATTAATACAAATGCTTGATTGTAAGCACGAGCCGCATTGTATATTACTTGGGGGAATAGTAGAGGTTTTATTTCGTTATCTTTGTATTTTGCAACCACCCTGTAAGGAATCTGAGATATATCAAATACTACAAATGCAGAAAAATCTTTCTGTGTGCCTCTGGCAACATCAACCGTAATAAAATAATCTTTACCTTCTGTTGGGTTTTCATAGACATCTAAGCCTGCGTTAGACTTTAAAGGTGCATGATATGATAAAGTTCTAAGTTTTGCTGGACTAATTAGTGTATCAATAGAACCTAAAAACTCACACTCGAACTCTGTGTTAAACTGTGCTTCTGAGGTGTTTCGTATTGTTTCCTCTTTCCAAGCCTGATCACGCCCCGGCACTTCACTCCAATGCACCTCAATAGGAACATAAGAACTTCTCTTCTCTTCTGCATCTTGCCACATTTTGTAAAACATATTCATACCATGTGGAGTAGAAACGATCATCACCTTTGATGTTTTACCAGAGGAGATGGTAGGATAGACAGAACTGAAAAACTGTTCGGCTACATTACTAGGAACGTAAGCAAACTCATCAAGGAAAATAATATTATAAGAACCGCCACGCACCGCACTAGCAGAAGTAGAAGCCGCCAAAATCTTAGAACCATTTTCAAGTTCTAAACTTCCTTTGTTCCATGACATTACTCCTTGTTGCATCCATGTTGGTAGATGTTCATAAGCAAGCTGCAAACGTGATAGTAAGTCACGAGCAACTGCAGCTTTGTTTGCAAGTATAGCGACATTCACAGAAGCATTAAATAATACATAGTGTAGAAGGTAGGCAATAATAATAGTAGACTTGCCTGACTGTCTTGGTAGTTTACAAATAGTAAAACGATTATTATGAAACGTCCCTACCATATCTTTCTGAAAGTCATACATCTTAAAAGGTATAAGACCTTCATCTAGAGAAACAATCTTAATATAGCTCTCTATAAAGTACTGAGGATCATCCATACATTTGGCAAATTCAGCAAGCTGATCCTTTGTCCACTCTTGAGCAACATTAACCCTTTTGAGATTAGGGTTTCCAAGATATACTGTATCATCAGTCATTAGTGCATAATAAAGAGCTTTGACATATCAGGATTAACCAGCTCCCTATTCCTTAGATGTTCTTCTTCAATGTCTTGTTTAGCCTGACCATAATATTCTACACCATAGTGATGTCTGATCATCCACTCGTTTAAAGTTGTTTCTTCTTCCTCATGAGTAATCTTGAATTTTCCTAGAATACGACCGTATTTGCCCTTGTCATCTTTTTCAGTAATGAGTGTTTGAGTAGAACCTTCTGGTATCCACTTCTTAACTATTTCTTTCGCCATAAGACCATATTTTTTTTCTTCTAAGTCTCTTGTACGACTCTCAGGAGTATCGATACCATAAAAACGAATACGTTGTTTACGAAGCCACACACCGAATCCCATATCAATATCTACATCAGAAGTGTCGCCATCAATTACCCGTAGTATTACACATCTATATTCGTACATTACTTGCCTTTCAGCATCTTTTGTAGTTCAGCAGTACTCCCTACAAATAATGCGTTAGTTACATTTTTAGGTGCGTTGTTAGGAACATCTTTAAGTCTCTTCATCTTCTCTTGAAGATCACCTAGTTTTTCGGTAACTTCTGCGACTTGTTTGATAAGATTTCCAGCAACCTCATATCCTCTTGGATGTTCGCCTTCCTTTGCAATATGTAATATTCCATCAATTGCAACTGAACCTTTTTCAACCAAATTGTAAAATTGTTTCCTTTGATATTCATAATCTGCCTCTATGTCTATATCGGGAGTTACATGAGGTACAACAATTTCTTTTCCCATATTAATAATCTCACCAACGGTTTCTGATTCTATCTCAATCACACCTAATGCTTTATCTATTTTATCATTCATGTTATATATTTATACCTCCCATAATCTAAATTTGCTTTTTCTAAGTCCTCTGTGTGAATAACTGTGCCATCTCCGTAAACAGCTTCAACACCGTATCCATAACTTTTCCATCTTTCAGGCCGTCTGTAAAACATCAAAGTTTTTCCTATATTATAAGCATACTCAGAATCACCTGTATGTTTTGCTATAAAATCTCTCAATTCCATTTTTGCTTTTAAAAAATCCTCTTTATTTCCATGAAAATCTGAATGCCATACTATTCGTTTTTCTATATTACGGTTGATAGCATACTTTAACATGTCTGGAGCAAAGAAAAACGGTTGATAATTGTCAAGGTCTACTTTAGAAACTTTAATATCTTGTAAAAACCTCCAAGATTGTGTAAGATACGTATATCGAGTTATAGGCCACCACCTTTTATAATTTTCTTCTTCATCATCATTCCAATGAGGAGCTTTCTTATCTCCATGTTCTGGAAACCCAGTACTACCAAAAAGTCTATCAGCTTCACAACCAGTGGTAAAAATATTCTTATCTATCTGTGCTTGAGAAAACAATTCTAAAGGTTCTACAATTCTACAATTATAATCTTTAATTCTTTCTGCCATATATGGCCAACAACGTAAGGGATAGTCAGTTCCCATTATAATATTTAATTGGTCTTTAGGACACACCTCTAAAAGTGCTGTAAGAATTACTGCTGAATCTAAACCACCAGAATAAAAAAGGTCTATTTCTTTACCCATATCTGATATATCTTGAGCTCGATTCATGAAAAGATCATCAGCTGATATTTTATCTACGGATGGATAATATTCAAGTTTTATATTAGGAAAATGATCATTTTTCATTTTAAAAGAAAACTCATTTTCTCCTAACAAGTCATTAACATGCCATTGCGGCGGGCGACCTATGAACTCAACAAATTCTGTGTCCCTAAGATGATTTTGTAACCATTCTTTATTGGAAGAGTATTCATTGAAAACAGTCTTTCTATAATTAGATGAAAAAAATAAAAAATTCTCAGTCATAATGTAAGTTCGTTTTTAGTCATATATTTCATAATATTCTTTCTATTAACAACAGTACCATCTTCCGTTACAGCAAGAACAGTATAGTCGGGTGGTAAAGGAGAGAGCAGTTGTTTCTGCACATTTGGGTATGTTATAGTTTTTGGAGCGCCATAAGCGTAATCTCTATCTATTGTCTTTTCATAGATAAAATCTCTAATCATCATCTTTGCTTTCAAATATTGTTTTTTATGTTCTTCTAAGGGACTAGGAGTGTAATAAACCATTTCTCCATTCATATGCATATTGATAGCATGCCTCTCAAAATCTTCATGATAAAAGAATGGCTGGTAGTTATTCATATCAACATGATCTACATGAAGGTTTCTAAGAAACCTCCAAGACTGTGTGAGGTAAAGTCTTCGGTGTTTTTCGTACCATCTCTTGTCGTTCCATTCTCGATTACTAGGATCGCTAAGATTTCCTGCTTTACTTCTATCGATATGATATCCAAGATGGTTGTTTGGGTCTGCCTGAGCATAAATAGTAATTAAAGTATACCCATCAGCACCATATAACATATCTGCTTCACAACCAGTGGTAAAAAGATTTTCATCAATTTTTGCCGTGCCAAATAAATCACCATCGCCCATAGTTACATGGGGAAAGTGTTTAATAGAATCTTCATATAATTTTGGATATTCTTCTATGGAAGAGCTACTACCCATTATAATATTAATTTGGTCTTTAGGACATACTTCTCTTAATGCAAGGAATATGGCAACACTGTCTAACCCCCCAGAATAAAAAAGGTCTATCTCTTTTCCCATATCCCTCATTTCAATTGCACGTTCCATGCATAGATCAGAGAAGGTTGATAGACCATCAGTAAATTGATATTTGACTTCTGAATAATGTTTTTGAGACATATTGAAAAGGTATTGTTCTTCGCCATGCTTATCGTTTAGGAACCAAGATTTAGGTCTAGTATATTTTTCTAAAAGATGAAATTCTTCTAGTTGCTTGAAAGAAAATTCCTCTACAAACTCATCAGAAAATTTTTCCCAACCTTGATTTTCAGCACTGAAAAGAGCATTATCATTTTGAGCAATATTATAATTTACATAATATTCCCAAGCATCACGGTATTCATTACTTACATATACAAATTTAGTCATGATATACTTTTATCTAGGGTGTCTTATCTTCCCCTGTTTCTGGATCATATTCTTTAGCATCTTGGAAAAATGAACTAGATTCATTAAAACCAAAATCATCATCTGCATCAGCAGAGGCTGGATTAGGAGTAACAGTATACCTCTGTTCTCTCTTAGGAGATGCATCTGGCATATCTGTATATTGATCTGCTTGGACAGTTTTAATAACCTTACTAGAAGTAACAGGCCCATACAAATAGAATTTTGCAGTAAACGTAAGAGTATAGATTATAGTAGTTCTAGAAGTAAAATCTCCTTCATAAGTATCTTCATAATTTACAGCACTTAATACTATAGGTACATCTCTTTTTATACCCATATCTGTATTATCATTAAGTGTTACTGTATAATCTGGTTGAAAGTAAGGAAGAATCTGTTCTACAATCTGCAACGCATCATCTGATTGTTTCGCTAAAATATACAAAGTAAAATCTATATTATAAGGAACAGGCATATATTGTGTATCAAGTTGATTTGACTTTGCACCCTTTACCTTCTTAAACTGTTGGACTCGATTTAACTTACGTTGAGGATCATATGCAATACCAGCAATTTCAAAACCTATACGTGGAAGAGTTACTGCTACTTGTTTAGTTAGGTCTGCATCTTCACGCAAACGTGCAAGGAACTTTTGCCTGGGGCCATATGCTAAAGGCACTTTCATAGATTGTGTTATTGTTCCACTATTATCCTTACGAACTAAGTGAATATCGTTAAACATACTTCCAAAAGCAACAACCACTTTTCGAATTGTTTCATGGTAGAACTGCTGCCCTAACATAATATAATCTCCTTTTTCATTGTATATCTCTCACTTAAATCTAACATTATGAGCTCCCAGCGTCACCGAATGGATTTTTCTCAGAGAAGTCTAAGACAGTATCATCCAATTCGTCAAATAATTCATTTTGAGCAGACTTGTCAACACTACTAGTGTTAGCACCTCCACTTCCTATTATATAGTCTTCTGCAATTAACCAACCTCCATGACCAGTATCAGCATTATGTTCCATAAGAATACTTTCACCTACAGAACTAGAATCATCCTCACCGACAATATTATCACTGTCAGTTTCATCTATAACCAAACCATTATCAGAAAATAATTCTAATCTAAATGGTTCGTTTTGAGCAGCAGTTTGTTCAAGTGTAAACTGATAAGTGAGGGTGTCAGTAGACAACGCATCTTCAATGGCATCAATTGCATCAATACCTGTATCCAATGCTTCTGAGCTGTATTCGAATAAACGACAGCGCATTTTATATACTGGATTATTATCTAACTGATTAAATGGATCATCATGATCGACAAAATTAATTTGAAATAATTTCTTTAGTGTTGGATGATAAATTGCATCGCCTTCTAATGGACGATCTGAATCAGTTGCATCTGTTTCTGATATAATGTAATATGTACTACCTTCAAATTTATTTGCAGCAATAGTACCAGATTCTAATAAGACAGAACCAGAAGAAGTAGAATCTGTTCCTGACTCTATCTGAATTTGCATTGCCTTATCTTGAAATCTTGTTTTACTTACAACAAATGTTGCTTCACTTAAATTTTGCAAACCAAACTGAGACATGATCTCTCGTTCACCAGCATAACCACCACCAGAATCTTCCATATACATTTCAATAGGAACTTGTGTCTCAAATTTCGAAAGAGCATCAGTACCAAATACATTATCTTCTGCTACTAAAGTCCTATCAAGATAATAGACATCGTGGCCATGTATCTGTATCGCTTCTGAAACTAAGTTTGCATAAAGTGCTTGTTCAGCTGAAGTACCTTGTAGATTGCTGGTATGAAAATGTTTATTAACAGCCATACCTTATCCTACACCAAACATCATTGGAGGTTCATTAAGGTTTATTGTCTCTTCCATTTTTTGCTGTTCATCTATGGCTTGTGAGTAGATTTGTTCACCATTCATAGTAACACCACCTAACATAGCAACCCCACTAAACTTAGATAAGTTTGCGCCCCACTGTTTTTTAATGAGAGCTGTTGCATATCTTTTAAGAAGAAGATCGTCAAACAAGTTTGTATATGTTGCAGGGTCTAATTTACGAAAACATTCAATAACAATGTAGTCCTGTCCACCAATAAAATCATTAGACCAATCTGCATCAAGATACAAACGTCCTTGATTGTGATTAAATCTTATGGGGGCCTCTCCAACGAGAATATGTTGTAGAAAATCTAAATTATTCATCATCATCTCATATTGAACAACAGATGTAGAACTTAAATCATATAAATCATTTAAATGTAATTGATAACGAGCATCAAACATATTTGCACCAGTTCCAGTTCCAGTAAGGGGGAATACTTGAACTACAGAAACAACAGCACTAGGTAAAGGTATATAATTTGTGCCTTCTAACCAACTCGCAGTAATTGTTGCATCTACAACATCTGTTCCTGTAGTGGTTTCATTTTCTCTTGCTCTAGTAACTTCTGCCTCAGTAACCAAATGTTTAAGATACATTCTTTCAATACCATCATAATGATACTGTGCAATATATTGTAGAGCTTCATCAATACGATCATCTGCTTGGGCATCTGATATATTAATATCAATAACACCATCACCTAATGATCGTAAGCAGTATTCTTTAAAAGTAGATTTAGTAGTTGGAATGGCCATGTATAATCTCCTACCTCTATTTATAAATTAACTGTCTTGTTGCGAGACAATTAGGGCCGAATTCTACTCCATGATCTAACCATTTTCCTCTTTTCTTAAAACCAACACTTTCGTAGGTTTTAAGAGCAAGTTTCCTCGGCATACTCCAAATCCAATGACAATCCTCAGATTTGCCTTGAATTATTGCTTGCATCAACAGAACCTTACCATATCCCTTACTTCTATAATCTTCTTTGACCCATAATCCTCTAGAACGATAAACCTTATCATCAGTTCTAAATCCACTGTTAACACCCACAATTTTATTATCTTCTTTGATAACAAAGAATGTAGGCGAATACTTTTCAAATATAGAATGGTTTTTTGTAATTTCTTTTGGTTGTAACCAAAAAAGACTACTCATATTCTCTATCTTACTAATTCTTCCTGGCCAAAGTTGTTCATTCCAAATAGGGTAGACTTCTTCAAATGTAGATTCAAGTACTTCCATAGTTATATATAGGTGTATGAGAATAGGGTTAATTGCATCGTCTAGAAGTGGAAGTACATATTTTCGTAGGTTTCTTTGCAATACTTTCGGTCTTTATGATCCTGCTTCATGGTTAAAGAAGAATGATTATAAAGATATAGAAAAAGAAAACTGGGCAACACAACCACACCTCCTTAAAATCTTGCCTCATTACATACCAGAGGATCAACACTTTGGAGAAATGATTGACGGGTTTCCTTGTATCTGGTTATACAGAAAAGACGTACTATCACAATTTTTG
>Ga0209711_10004350_pt1 | contig 11489 bp, 10 predicted proteins | sample ArcticOcean_MG_C_7_FD_187441 | JGI IMG/M metagenome (GOLD analysis project Ga0209711, IMG submission 187441) | Marine microbial communities from western Arctic Ocean - ArcticOcean_MG_CB11_88 (SPAdes) (version 2) | ecosystem: Environmental > Aquatic > Marine > Oceanic | place: Arctic Ocean... | reverse complement strand
TTCAAGCAGCTGCTCTCCACTCATATCTATGGTGGAGCCCACCTACTTTCGGAAATCCCACTAAACGGTCAGGTATCGAAGTCCCTTTGGCAGTGCGCTGAACCTTAACTTTCACCTCCACATGATCGTTCTGGACGGGGTATACACAATGGAGCACAACCAACCTCGTTTTCATGGAGTCAATGCACCGGACCGACAGCGTCTGGACAAACTTCTGAACCGCATCATCGCCCGGGTCATGCGCAGGCTTATAAAGGACGGCCTGCTCATCCAAGATCAGGAGCAGCCATGGCTCGATTTTCAGGAGACAGACATAGTTGATACGCTCAATGCAGCTCCTATCCGCTACCGAGTCGCCGTCGGCCCCGGTGCGGGCAGCAGAACACTCACCTTGAAGAACCCGGGCCTGCAGCGCTCGGATACCCAACCAAAACCCTTCACGGTCGACAGAAACGGTTTTCCACTGAACGAGTTGCCTACCGGCCACACCAGCGAGATCGCCTTGAACACCTGTGTCGTTGCGTCACGCGGTCCGCCGTCTGTCTGGAGCGGTTGCCGACCAACGCTGCCGGCCAGGCGAGCTACGAACTCAAGCATCCGTTCCGCGATGGTACCACTCACATTCTGTTCACTCCCGCGGACTTTCTCGCCCGGTTGGCAGCGCTGGTACCGCGACCCCGGTCCAATCTTATCGATATTTCTGTCTGTCCGCTGTGCGGCGGCACCCTGCGGGTGATCGCAGATGTCACCGATCCGGACCCGATCCAACCCATTCTGGCGCATCTGAGGCAACGCGCGCCACCTGATGCTGTGCGCCGGCAAAGGCCGGGGAAAGGGCCGCAAAACGATCTCTTTGCCGCAATCTGATGGTTGAATCCATGGCAGCGCATTGCTACTTACGTCAATAGAAAAGCACATTAGCTAATCGCTCATCACCAAGTCAGCCAATCATCACAAACAACAAACAACAAAAAACTTGGTAGCGTTTAACCACTAATCGTCATTCCGCTTCACTCTTTTATCAAACAAGCACGCAATCGGTCTAATTCGATACTCAAACTTTCGATCGAAAAGCCTTGGTATAATTCCTATCCTCATACCGATCAAGGGAGTCAGTTAACGTCAGCGGCGTTTACCGGCCAGATAAGAGACAATGGCATCAAAATCAGCATGGATGGCAAGGGCCGTGCCGACACAATGTGTTTATCGCGAGACTCTGGCGGTCTATTAAATACGAAGGGGTCTACCTGCATATTTATGACTCCGTAGCGGATTCCCGGCAAGGACTGGATCGTTGCTTCACGTTCTACAATAGTCGTCGGACTCATTCTAGCCGCAACGAACGGACACCTGACAAAGTCTATTTTGAATCATTGCCACAATTGCTGGCAGCATGACTGAGGGAGCTTGAATCCACTTATAGAATGGGAAAAACCTTCTTATAAAGGGGGCCCCCTAACTCTGCGCTCCCGATGGTATTTTTTATATAAAGGCATAGCTCGATAGATTTCGTATGTCTCAGTTTCGTGGTTTTCGGATTACAATGAGTCAACTTTGAAGCTAGGATTATTCAGTGTCCGATTTTTCCGCCAACCGTCTCGTAGGCCTCGATATCGTTCGGGGTGGTGCCATTATGGCCGTGTTGTTCGCACACGCACGTTACCTGGTTGAAGCCCCCGAGGAATTCCTGTTCCTGACAATCACAGGGAAGTTCGGTGTCGAGCTTTTTTTTGTGCTCAGTGGATTCCTTATCGGCGCCATTCTCATTCGAGCCTGCGAGCGGGAGCTTTCTACACGTTCACTGCTGCGGTTTTGGACTAGACGTTGGCTGCGAACATTGCCTGCCTATTTTGCGGTATTGCTGTTTGTATGGGCAGTGTTTGGCAAGGTGAGTCCATATTACTTTTTCTTCTTGCAGGATCTCGTGCTGGGTAGCTGGAGTATTCTCCCCATAAGCTGGACACTCGTTATAGAAGAGTGGTTCTACCTGTTATTTCCCCCAACATGTTTCGTATTGATATATTTCTCGCCACGATGGGGGTTTTTTATCGCTGCTCTGATGTTATTGCTCACTTCAGTGATGTTAATGTTTGACGATTATTCGGTATGTGCGGCCGCAAACAACTCACTTGACTGCTTTGCGCGGGACATAAGGAAATACACTTTCCGGTTTACCAGTCTCGGTATGGGAGCGATGTTGGCTTACGTCAATCACCGCTGGGGTTTACGTGAACTGCTCAGCTCACGATTAACCTCCATGAAATGGGCCACCCTTGTTGTGGTCGGGTTCGTGCTGTTGTTTTGTGGTGATACGATTCTAAATCATCCCGGTTCCGTGCCAGTTGCCTGGGCGTTCGCGCTGTTTTATCCCTTAATGGGTTTTGGTTCTATGTTTATCGTCGCACTGATGTTTGTTTGGGAACCGAAACCAACAAAAAGCGTTGCGAACTTTTTTACCTATGCGAGCGTCACAAGTTACAGCTGTTACTTGTGGCACATGATGATAAATCAGCAGCTAAAGGTTTGGCTAGTTGGCTGGAATCAGTGGTTGCTGGTCGCACTATTTTTTGTACTTGCGTTAGCGGCAGGCGGCGTGTCCTACCTAATCGTGGAAAAACCATTTCTAAGAATGCGTGATCGTCTCGCTAGCTGATATATTGTTGGGAAATCTGGGGTACCAACGGACCTGACGAGTGCATAAACCAGAGCATAAACCCGAGCATAAACCAGGGCATAAACCATGTGTCTTAAGTCGCACCTCAAGCTTCTGTTGGTAGCCAAGGCAAGCCTTTTTTTGACACAGCAGGGTAGGTCCCCGTTTTAATACCAGCTGTTCCCTGTGCGGCGGAACCCTTCGGGTGATCGCAGATGCCACCGATCCGGACGCGATCCAGACCATTCTGGCGGATCTGAAGCAAGGCGTACCCACTGATGCTGTGCGCCGGAAAAATCGGCGACAGGGCCGCAAAACGATCTCTTTGTTGCTACCTGATGGTTAAAAACACGGCAGCGCATTTATCCCTGCGTCAACAGAAACGCACGTTGGCTAATCGCCCATCACCAGGTCAGACGATAACCGCAAACCCTGGTAGCGTTTAACCACTACAAACGTGGTCCCCATCCTTAGGACAGCCCGACAGCTATTATAAGGTGTAGTCCTGTTGCGATTTATACTGCCAGCTTCTGATACGTCTCTTCCGGGGTCTGATCGCCCAGACTCGAATGAGGCCGTTCCTGATTATAATATGTTATCCAGTCAGCGATTCCTTGTCTCGCCTCACGGATCGTGTCGTATGCATTCAAATAGAGGCATTCGTATTTCAATGATCTCCACAGTCGCTCGATGAACACAGGGTCCGTCCAACAGCCCTTGCCATCCATAGATATCTTGCTCTCCTGTCGGTTTAATTCACTGACCCAGGGTGAACTCGTGAACTGACTGCCTTGATCAGTGTTGAGGAGATCTGGGGCGCCATGTTTTTCGACGGCCTCTTCAAGTGCTTCCAGACAAAAGCTGGTGTCCTGAGTCGTCCATAATCGCCAGGATAGAACGTGTCGAGTATGCCAGCCCATGATCGCCACCAGGTAAATAAAACCATGAGACATCGGAAGGTAGGTCACGTCAGTACACCACACCTGATTAGCGTGAGTCACACTGACATTCCTAAGTAAATACGGGAAAACCGGATGTTTCGGATGTCGCCGACTCGTCTGCGGCCCAGGGTATATAGCCACAATCGCCATTAATTGTCTCAACCGGCGGCTGCGTTTTCTGCCGACACAATACCGCTGCCGTTTGAGATATCGCGTCATCTGTCTAGAACCGTACCAGGCACCCTTCAGATATTGTTCATCTATCCGGCGCATCAACGCCAGGTTCAACCCGAACTCACCCTTTGTACTGCAATATAAGCCACGACGACTGATATAAAAGAGTTGGCACTGTCCGGGTACACTAAGTTCCCGCTATTGAGGATCAATCATCTCTCGCCTTTGAGACGCACTCATTGCTCGAAGGCTTTGACTAAAAAATTCCGCGCTGCAACAAGCTCGCCGAGCTTGGCATGCAGTGTTTTGACCGCTGTCTTAAGGCCTGAGTCCTTCTTACCTTTCCTGCCGAAAGAATCCTTCATCCCACCAACAGTTTTTTTCCATTTGGTGATCATGTCGGGGTGCAAACCCTACTGCTAGGTCAGCACTGCAATCGTGCCGTCGCCCGGTATTGCTGCCAATGCGACCTTGGCCTTAAGTTCAGCCGAGTACTGTTTTCTCTTCACCATTTTGTAGATTCCTAGTCAGTGGAAAACACCTTAACCTACTGCCCAAATGCTGGGGTCCACTTCTCTTTTACATCACCGGTCAAGTATCACAAAACACTAAGTGAGTATGATTCGGCTCAGTCCTTTCAAGGACCACTCGCACCCTAGCGACATCACAAGCTGTGTTTACCCAGCGCATAGCAAGGAAAGCAGGTTTAAAATTCATCTCTTCCCTGTTTTAGCGTTAGTTCCTGTCTACCATATCCTTGTCCAGCCGGCGCCAGGTCAACAGGAAGAACAGTGAACTAGCAGCATATAAGACCGCCATGATCACCATCGCCGACTGTAAACTCTGGGCGTATACCGCACCGCAGACATTCTGCAGATTTTCGCTTAACTCTCCGATAACGCGCGGATGGCACTGGTTTCGCGTCAACTCCTCTGCTGCAACGCCGAGTTCAGCCATGCCACTGACAAAGAAAATGTCAGATGTAAAACCAATGAACAGAGGACCACATCCGTAACCAATTAAATTGGCAATAAATAGCAGCACCGCCGTTGACATCGCACGCACACGCATACTTACGACACCCTGGCCGATGGCGTACTGAGCGGCAATATAACCGTACTTAACGAATCCCCCGATGGCCAAGCAGATCGCGGCAAAGAGTAGACTCTGCGTCGTGAAGGCAAACACATAAAATGGGATCGACAAGGCCAAACCCAGGGCCGGCACCCAGGCGATGGCGCCCGGATGTTTCTTGTAAAGTCTGGTTGCGAGCCACCCTGTAGCAAACGTGCCGATGGCGGATGACAACGACACTGGTGTGTTGATCCAAATGGCCGCTTCACCGGTTGTGATTTCGTGAGCGCGAACGAGGAAAATGGACTGAAACGAGGAAATTCCATAACCGCAGAAGGCAGCGACTGTGGCGCCGGCCGTCATTAGCCAGAAGGCAGGCTTCGTCATCAGTTCGCGGATCGCCTCGCGCAACGTAACCGGTTCGTTTGATTGCGCTCCCTTCGGGTCAGTAAAACCGCGCGGCGGCTCTTTCACCGTCAATTTAAAAACAGCGGCAATCAACAGGCCCGGCAGGCCCACGACAAAAAACGCAGTTCGCCAGTCGAATACGTCTGTCACCCAACCACCTATCAGGTTGGCAAACATCGTGCCGAGCGTTACGCCCATGGCGTAGACACCAAGCGCCTGGGATCTGTCACGCGGCGCATAATAGTCTGCGATCAACGAGTTGGCCGGAGGTGTACAACCCGCCTCGCCAATACCTACACCGACACGACACATTAACAAAACCCAGAACGCACCAATTGTGATCGAGCCGATGGTGATTTCGGTTGCGAGCCCACATAGCACTGTCATGAAAGACCACAGCGCAACGCAGACGGTCATAATCCAAACACGGTGAGCCGCATCTGCATATCGCGCCAGAGGAATACCCACTATTGTGTAGAGAAGGGCAAAACCGAAACCGGTAAGAAGGCCGAATTGGGTATCGGAAATACCTAGCTCCGGCACAAGCTCAGGACCGACCACGGCGAGTAGCCCACGGTCGACAAAGTTCATAATATAGATAAGCGTTAGGGCTGAAAGCACATAGCTTCGGTAACGGTTAGTGCCGAACCCTGTGATTTGATCGGGCGCTTCAGCTTCTTCGGGCGCAGTTGCTTCTTTCATACATGAATCTCTTAAAAAGGGGTCAGCTGGTATCGATGGCGTCTACTAAAAATGTTTCAGTTCGCGTTGTCTGGCGTAGATGAGGCGCGAATATACAAGCATCTCACACCGCCGGCAACGTTCTAATGAAGGGGTTAAAATGGGGTCGTAAAATGGGGTCGGAGTAAAAATGACAATTGGCTTTTACTCGGCTTCCATCCTCGCCTCGTGCAGCACCCACTTGATCTCATCAAAACTGAGCCTAACTAAGCTTTAGTTCTGGTTTTCGTGGGCAATACTTATCAGGCGGATTACCAGCCGAGGGGTCCGACGAGGGCTCGTTTATACCCCCTATACCCCTCAGAAATACGCCTTAAACTAAATGCGCGTCGTTAATGAGGAATTTTCGATTGGTGGTCATTGCATTACCCCTTCGGTTCGGACACTGGGACGGATATTCGCCCTTGGGCAGCAACGATATCGGGGAGTTTTCACCAACTGCATGGTGAAACAACGACCAATATATCACCGGGTGTGCAGGCGCGCCGTGCAGAAAGCTACCGGCAGCAGCACCCTGACATTCATCGCTGTGATCTCAACGCCATCACAAAAAATCTTAATTGTTACAGGAACATACCGACCCAGGCATCGGAGACACAACGCCTCAACAGGAAAAAAGGGTTCTCAAAAAAATAACGCCGCTGTTTTGGATTTGTCGCATACCTCGCCGACCAAATATGCAGACTTCTGGATTTAGGCGGCATTGGCTGAATAGACTGATGAGCACACGACTGGGTTAGACTTTTTACAATAAACCTAGGCCTTTAAGTCTTTGCAGGCTAAAACTTAGCGCAACGGCGCTTGAAATCGGCCATTTTTTTTGAGGAGTCCTCTATATCTTCTTTTTCAAATAGTTGAGTAACAGCACAATGAAGTGCCAAATCATAAGCGTTTTCGTCTAATACTTGTTTAAAAATGTCTCCCAATTCTTCTGCTATGTAAGAAATGCCATTAGACGTTGATTTCCCTTTAGTAACGTTTTGCCTAACATAGCTCAAATCCAATTCAATACCTCGCTTCCTGAGAGATTCTTCAAACTTAATCATCGATGCATCATATTTCTCCACTAAACCCACCAGGTTATGTTGTGCTTTATTCAGTGCAGCATTAAAAGCATTTATAGTACAAGCTTTGGATGCTCTCATGGTCTGGTCCCCGGCCAGATAACTGGTTTGGTAGTTTCTGATCGTTCGATTGACTTCCGGGTCCATTCTCCATTGCACATAGTCCTTGAAGTTGTATCTTTTGGCCGCTTTAGCGCCTGGGGTTGATGATTTTTGCTCGCGTTCAAAAGTATAAACAGACAAAATTCGTTCTATTGGATGCCTGAGGAGAAATACAGGAATAATGTCTATTTCGTCAATGGTAGAGGTTTCACACAGGTGGTGGGAAGAGATAGCGTTGATCTGAGGGTTGTCGAGTAAATACTGGGTCAGATATGACGCACCTTGCTGTCGCATGAGTTTGTCTTCTCGATGGTCACAAAAGCTCTTGCCAAAGTTCTTTTCTAAAGCCCAATCAAAAGTTGTACCTGCATTTTTGAATATATGGCCATGCGCTATTACGGTTCTCATTAACTATTCATTTCCTTCGTTTGCAAAATTGTAGGCTGTTGCACCGTACAGACTGTCCGCGTTGCGGATGTTATTTTTCTTCTGCTCAATTGGCAAACTTGACTTAGAAGGTATTTGCAAAAAGTCATTGATATGTTGAGGGCTATCTCGCCGGAAATTAACCGTTTACACATAATTGGGGAACACCTTAATTTTGACGTGGTTTCCCATTTTTTTACTACCCCGTTTGGCGACTTCCGTCATTTCTGCCATGGTGGCGTATTTCTCTTTAATGACTTTATCGTTAGGGAACAACAATCCAGCAAGATCCGCCGCCTTTTTTCACATGCCTAAACGCCGGATTAAGTTGTGATTTAAAAACACCTCTATGACCCAGTCAATAGGCGCACCGCACTCCATTCATAATGGTTACGATGCATGATTGATTGTCTTAAGGCGCTCGACTCGACTTTTTTCTTGGCGCGGTATTAGCAAAGCATTGAAAAGTGTTAGTGGCAGAGCAGTGACCTCCTTTGGAGTTAGAATTAACCTGGTAATTGTCGTTATGCATCGATTCGGCACCGCTATCGTGTCTGGTGCATTGGTGAGTTCCGCATTTTATACTGGCACCGAAGATGAACTGATGTCCCCTGTTGAAGATAATCCTCCTAGATTCGGGGAGCGCCGCGACGTAGCGGCACTCTATGACGGCCTGCTGTTAGCGGTTAAGTCTACTTGGTTTCACCCAGCGCTTGTGGCCGAACAACAAGATGTGCCTGAAATCAATCAATTGCTTGAAGGCCTGAGTTCCCGAAATTCACGTCCGATCAAGGATCCACGGTTGATTTTCAAATGGCCCGCCTGGGCGTCGGCGGTCAAAACGGCGGCTAAGCTATATGTGTATCGTTCGCCGTTGGCATTAGCCACTTCGCTGCGCGAGCGCGACAATTTTCCGTTAGAGCATCGACTGGATTGATGGGAAATTTATAACCGTCAGGCAGTGAAGATAATGAGAGCCAAAGGCACAGCCTTGAATCCTTATGAGGCATTTTCTCATGGGCCAAAGCGCGCCTGATAAGCGTTACTGTGCGCCGGCAAGGGCCGAAAAACGATCTCTTTGCCTCTATCTGTTAGTTGAAACCTCGGCAGCGCACTTATTCCTAAGTCAACAGAAAAGCACGTTGGCTAATCGCCCATCACCAGGTCAGCCGACAACCACAAACCCTGGTAGCGTTTAACCACTACTCGATAGAACGTCCCACTCTTTGATTAAACAAGCAGACAACCGCGCTGAATCGATACTCAGACTTTCGATTGAAAAGCCCTGTCAAAATTCCTATCCCCAGCCAATCACGTTCGTCTTCGTTGGCTGATCAAGGCGCCTCACCACGGCCTTTCGATGACAACGAATATAACAATATCCCACTCTGAGATACTTCTGGCAATAACGCTTAATATCACCAGCACACCACGGTTCAACCCTGGCCCGCATCTAGTGTTGCCTGACGCATTTTACGGCTGTCGAAGCCGATTTTTTTAACCGGTTTAAATTTTAGTACGCGCCGATTCGGCGTGTTGTTCAGTCTGACAAATTCCTTTTGTGCCTGTTGGTCACCTGCACGCAAACGTTTTGCCAGGGTCGGCAGGAACCAGTCTATTGTTTCTTGATCGCTGAGTACCTCGCAGGTTCCTTTGTAGGTCAGGCTCAGTGGTGCTTTTAGGTCACAACCTTTGCTGGTGATCGAGATTGATGTACGAGGCTCCCGGGCAACCGCCTGAACCCGTACTCGTAGTGATGAAACGCTAAGCCAGAAGAAACCGCGATTATAAACGTAAGACATGATCACACCCACGGGCCAGCCTTCTTTGGTGCTCCACATGAAGGTACATTCGTTCTGCGCGCCTATGAGCGCCTGTTCGTCTTCTTCTTCCAGTGTGTAGTGGCTCACATCGTCGTAATTAAAGCTGTTATTCATGGTTTAATCTCCAGGTAAGTCGTCAGAGTAATTTGAGATGTACCAGTTTTGCTTACAAGCTACATGAATATACTAACAAGATAATTCCCAGTAAGTCCCTCTGGAGGACCAGTCATGACACTGAATCAAATGCAGGTAGAGCGTGTGCCGAATCAGGCGGAGCTAAGGGGAGGGCTGAAGCGTTGTTGCCGGGGTTACACGAGCGTGCCCGGGCAGCGGAAGAGAGTCGACGGCTTTCTGATGACACTGTAGGTGAATTCCGGGCGGCTGAGTTTCACAAGATTCCGCCGACCCTCGTCGGCATGGCTAATGGCATGGCAGAGGCAGTGCGCCGGACTCTCATAGGTAAAAAAGCGCTATTCAGCGGAGAATTGCAGGTGGAGCGGGTTGCCAATCAGATGAAGCTGACCGAAGCACTAACCGATATTCATGCAGCGGAACTCATCATGCGCCATCGGCTGACTGAACTCATGCGTTGGGGGGAAGCGGGTGCGCCGCCCTCCACACTGGATGCCTTATCGTCTCAGCGGGATGCCTCCTATGTTTCGCGGCTGATGGGAAAAGTGGCCAACAACCTTGCCCTAATGTCCGGTGCCACGTCGATTAATCTCAATAACCCGATTCAGCGTTACCAGAGGGATATCAATGCCGGTGTGACACACCTGTCCCTGGTATGGGAAGAGGCGGCGGAAAACTATGGACGTGCATTGTGGGAGTTGCCTGGGAAAGCCAGATAGCGCTAGATCTGAGTAAGGTTCAAAATTGCAGCGATGGATGCTACCTATCGATGAGCCTGGCGTACCAAAACGATAGGTTATTAAGCGAAGAGCACTGCCCCGGGTAACTGGTCACGACATCAACGCTTCGTTAGCCCGTTCCTTTGGGGCGCAATTGCGGGCAGGTCGAGTGGCGCAGCGGGTCGCCAGCGTTGAGACTTAAACCTAGACCCGGCCGGCGTGGTGCCGTAGGCATTGAGCTCGGGCGATGCGCGTACACGACATCATCGCCATAACACCTTACAGTCAGCGTCCGTCGACGAGAATTGTTCCCTGTAGGGCCGCCGCCATGAAGTACCCCTGGATGTAACAAAACTACATCTCCCGGCTCAATAGTCCAGGACACGATATCCCATTTGGCTCGCTCGGACTCTATATCGGGTAGCTGAGGCATTTCGCCACCGAAGTAAGGGTGTCTCATGTCGTCGTTGACCACTGTTGGAAGAAAACCGTCATAGACCGTGTTCAGATGGGAGCCGCGCACAAATTCCAGACACTCTTCTTTCGGTAACGGATCGAGATTGATCCACATTGAAGCAAACTGACGACCCTGAATAGGCCAATAGGGCAGGTCTTGATGCCAGGGCGTTGGGCCGCAATTACCCCCCTCTTTAATAAAAAACTCATCCAAAAAGTACCAAATATTTTCCGATTCAATGAGCGAGCCGATGATGTCTGCAATCGGGGACTCGGTCAGTAATTGCCTGATTTCAGGCACATTCGGGTAGTTATGGACTGACTCCAGAAACTCTTCAGGCGTGCCCTGAAAGAAGCGCGCCATGGTTTCTGGTGTAAGCATAACTCGCTGGTAGGCCATGTCGATCAGCTGCAGCCATTCCGGGTGCAGAGTCTGCTTGATCAATACTACGCCATCTTTAAGGAACGTCTGTCGGGCCTCGGGAGTGATGAGGCGCTGCCAGTCGATTTCCTGATCGGGCGTGATCTGTTGTTCACCAGGGGCCAGCCGGTAGTAACCTAAAGGATCAATAGTGCCCATGATATTTTCTCTCTGACGGTATTCAAATGATAAGGCCTTAGAGTAGCAACGCCTTCCAGCATATGCATTACAAACCCCACGTCTTTCACATACTCATTCTCAGGGACTACCCCGTGGTATCAATGAGCCACGATCCAGAGAACGTACTCCGACCCCGTTGTTGTTCGACCCCGTTGTTGCTTTGCTCCGACCCGTT
>Ga0209711_10004348_pt1 | contig 11497 bp, 7 predicted proteins | sample ArcticOcean_MG_C_7_FD_187441 | JGI IMG/M metagenome (GOLD analysis project Ga0209711, IMG submission 187441) | Marine microbial communities from western Arctic Ocean - ArcticOcean_MG_CB11_88 (SPAdes) (version 2) | ecosystem: Environmental > Aquatic > Marine > Oceanic | place: Arctic Ocean... | reverse complement strand
CGCAACCGGTGCACTTGTCGTTGTCGATCGACATTGCCCAGCGGTATTCGCTGTCCGGATGGGCGTCGTTCGCGGCGTCGAACGGGAGCAGAATTTCGTGGCTTTCGCCGTGGCCACCACCATGACTGTCGAGCGGCTTTTCGTGACCGTCACCATGATCGGCTTCGGTTGCCTGTGCGTCGTGATGCGCGAGGCTGCCGCTGCCAGCAGCCAGCGCCGCCAACGAGATCGTCGGAGCCAGCTTGCGCTCGCGTTGATTGTCGGTGAACTGGGTCAGCGGGATGCGCTGGTAGAGGCCCGTCACCGCAACCGAAGCCTTGGTGGAGAGCCAAGCTCGGCCGCCCTGCTCGTCTGTCGCGTCGGCGAGTAATGCGACCACGTTTACACCGCGTGCAATGCCAGGTCGACCGTCTCCTTCGAGCGAGGCGTAATGACCGACCGTGTGTCCCTGTCCCGTTGCGATCGCGATCACGTCGTCTGGAATGCCGCCTCGGGGATAAACCGGAAGCTTCAAGCTGCCCGCCGCCGTGGTGACTTCGACAACTTCGCCGTAATCGACGCCGAGTTTCTCGCAAGCCGCCTCGCTGATTTCCAGCCAGGAAAGCCAGCTTGCCCGTGCGACCGGGTCCGGAATCTCTTGCATCCAAGGCAAGGTCGCTGCGGAACCGTCGCCGATGAAGGAATGCGGGTACGCCATCAGGGTGAAGTTGCCGCTGCCGCTGAGAGCGGGTGCAGCAATGTTGACCTGGGATACGGTCGGGGCCATGGCCGTAGCCGGGGCCACCGCCGGGGCAAATGAGCCGCCTGCAGCAACCGTCGCGCGCCAGTCCAAACCCGACCAGTTGGCCTTGAGCCGATCAAGGAAGCTCCCGTCGCCGACCGTCGCACCCGTTGCGCGGGCAATGGCGAGCAGGGTGTCACCGATCTGCTGCGTATCAAACAGAGGTCGGATCGTCGGCTGAACCAACGACCGAACGCCCGTGCGAGGCTCCGCGTCGCCCCACGACTCGAATGAATCGTTGTCAGGGAGAAGGATGTCCGCGGCCTGTGCGGTCTCGTCCTTGAGCGTGGCGAATGAAACCACGGTGCCAACCTTGCCCAACGCTTCCACAAAACCAGACGATGTGGGCAACGAGTAGCGGGGGTTCGAACCATGAATCAAAAGCACGTCAACACTGCCGGCCTTCATGGCGGCGATGAGACCCTGAATTTCCGCGTACGGCGCGCCATGCTCAGCGCTGTCCTCTGCGGGAACCGTGAGCCGGCTGCCCAACGCTCCGAGTACAACGTTAAGGAGCAGTACCGCGGCCGTGTCCGAAGTTGCGTTCGAAGAGCGAATCGAAACCCCTGGCGGAAGCGCGACCGCGTGCTCGGCTTTCAGAACTCGCGCAACGAGTGCGTCGAACGAATGCTGATCTACGCCCGCCTGCTTGAGCAACTGCCCGCTGTTCTGACCTCGGAACAAATCGTGAATGCCGCGGAGGTCTCCGCCAACTGCACCGCTGTTCTTTGAGAAGACCGCCATCGCGAGCGCGAGTGCGAGGGCTCCCTCGCCACCCGGTGTGCTGGTGATCCACTTGTCTGCCTTCGAAGCCGTCATCGACAGTCGCGGGCCAACGCTGATCAGCGCTGCGCCGCCGTGCTTCGAAACATCCTTGGCTGTGGAGAACTGCCGGGCGTGTTCGACGGGCGAAAGCCCTTGGTCGAGAAAGTCAGAACTAAAGTCGAGCACCAGGTCGGCGCTCGAAAGGTCGAATTGCGGCGTCACACTCCGACCAAAGACCAGCTGTGTCGCCGAACGCAGGGCGTCTTGGGAGAAGGGGTCGTATACAACGCGCCCTGCAGCCCCCGTGACGCTCACGAACTCGTCCATCACACCCGCAAGGGTCGGACCGACAGGCGCACCGAGGATCCAGGTGCCGCTCGGGTTGGCCTTGATCTTGGCGGCAACGGCGGCTTGAGCGTCCTGCCAAGTCGACGCGGCGCCTCCCATCGTGGGGCCTTCGTAGCGATCAGGGTGATACGTGCGGCCGTGACCGACCTGTCCCCGGGCGCAAAGCTTCCCCTTGTTAACCGGATGTTCGGGGTGGCCTTCGAGCTTGATCGGGCGTCCGTCTCGCGAGGTCACGTGCAGACCACAAGCCGCGGAACACTCCATACAGGTCGAAGCGTAGGTGGTCGACGTTCCGGGGAGCACCTCTTCGGGCTGAACCACATAGGGGATCAGCTTCTCCACGGGGTCGCCACAACCGGCGGCCGCTGCGGCGCCGGTGCTTGCTCCCACCAGCTTCAGAAAATCTCGACGATCGAGCTCGGGCATACGTTCGTCCTGGGTTCTCTTTCGAGTTCGGTTTCGAAGAAGCTCCGAATACGTCGGTGGCTTCTTCTTTTTGCGTTCTTGCTTCGAATCTTCGGTGGGCCCGCACTCTGCGAACTCACCCTCCGATATCGAACGATCTACTTAATTCTTCTCTTAACGGGGTCGTCTGGATCTGTTCGTGCCGTCCCACTCATTAACAGCTCGCTGCGCCGGTGAAACCTCCATCGGGTTCCGATCAATGCTCCGATCAATGTTCTGATCAATAATGGCAGGTGAGACAGTCCTGAGACGCTTGTTGATTGTTTTCGCGATGGCACTTAATGCACCAGCCCATCTCGAGTTTCTCGGTCGGCAAACCGTACTTCCACCACTTGGTGTCTGGAATCAGGCTCAGTTTGTCGATCTCCTGAACCGGGCCGTGGCACTTCTGGCACTCGATCCCAGCTGAAGTATGTCGGTTGTGACGAAACTTCACGTGCTCCGGCAAGCGGTGAATCTGCACCCACTCGATCGGCGTCTTCTCTTCCCAGTGCTTCTTCAGGATCTGAATCCCTTCGAGCTGGTCGTATTCTTTGGGGAACTGGCTGTGGCAACCCATGCAGAGTTCGACGGACGGCATGCCCGCCGCGCGCGACTCGCTGGTGCCCGAATGGCAGTACTGACAGTCCATCTTGAACTCGCCAGCATGGTGTTTGTGGCTGAACGGGATGGGCTGCATCGGGCCCGGAGCCTCGACGTCCCAAGCACCGTCGTGAGAGTTGCACGCACTCGCGGTGGGGAACTTCTTGTCGAATTCCTTGGGAATTTCGATTTCGAGGTTCGGATTGTTTTCCTTCAGTTCGCGCAGCCGGTGGGCATCGCAAACCCCCGTCGCAACATGGATTTCACCATGGCCGGCGTGGGCCACGTTCTCGTCGAGGGTGGTCAAATTGAATGACCCCACCGAGACGATCAAAATTGTGGAAACCAAGAGCGATGCGGCGACGCCCAAGCGGATTTGCCTTGGTTGCTGCCGCGTCGGAAAAAGCCTGCTCATTCGAGTCACCATTGGCCTTTGTCGAACTTTGTCGACGGCCTCTGTCGATTTCTACCGTGTTCTGCCGAACTGGCGGGAAATGGAGCCGCGTGCTCCGTTCCCCTTACAACCTTGATCTATTTGAATCTTCTTGCCGGTCGCGCTCTTGATCGTGGTTCTGTTCGCACTTTCCGTGCGAGACGTCTCAGAAAGCCCTGCCAGCAAACGCGACGTGTACCGAGCGCCACATTGTTTACAAACTGCGTGATCTTGAATCGCGCACGCGAAAGCCATCGGCGGCCTTCGAGACTTTCCGCGATGTGGTTTTACGACTTCGCCCGTGCGACGTCAACCGACTTTGACCGGAATCGCATTTCTGACGGCGCATCGAATCGTTGCGGACTCTCCTTCCGACCCGAAGCTTCCGGTTTTGCCCCCAATTCAGCCGTGGTTCACACGGCGAGCGCAACGCTCAAGGCCCCTCAAATGATCCACTGGCGTCAATCCATAGGGCCTATGTGGGGACCGGCCCCATCCAGGGTGCAAACGGTCGCTTGAGGGGCGAGATCTCGGTCCGCAGTCCCAAGGAGAACCACCTGGCGACGACACGCATTGTCGCGGGGTGTATTCTCGACTAATCATCGTTGTCCAGCACCAACAGGAGATCGTCATGCCCGTCAGCCAAGAACTACTCGACATCCTCGTATGCCCAGAAACCAAGCAACGCGTTTCAGCCGCGGGAGATGAGACCATTTCTCAGATTAATGCGCGCGTCTCCTCGGGGGAACTTCGCAACCGCGGAGGCGAAGCCGTCGCGGCTCAGATTTCAGAAGGCTTGATTCGCGAAGACGGCAAGATCGTCTATATCGTCGACGACGGGATCCCGGTCATGCTGATCGAGGAATCGATCGAACTCGGTTCGTAGTGAGAACGGGCCTCGCACGTCGATCGTTGCGACCTACTGCGCGAACTCACGCCGCTTCAGTTGCTTGACGTAGTCCCGAAGTTCCGGGTCTTGCGCGACCAGGTTCGAAATTCTCTCCTCGAATTCTGCTGCGGATCGATAGAGCGGGTCGAGATCAAAGCGAATGCCGAGTGCCTCACTGACGACCTGCACGAGCGCAAGCGCGCCGCGCGGGTTCGGCCGCGCGTTGATGTAGTGCGGAAGCCCGGCCCACAGACTCAACACGTCGAGGCCGTCGCGGCCAAATCGATCGCCGAGCACCCCGAGGATTCCAGTCGGCCCTTCGTACGTCGAAGCTTGCACGCCGAGACGTTCTAGCTGTGCCGGGTTCGATGCGACGCCTGTGATCTGCACGGGCTGCGAATACACGACGTCGGCAAGGTGCGAACCGAGCAAGATCACACGCTTCACGTCATTGGCTTTCAAGACTTCACTGATGCAGTCGCAGAAGCATCGCCAACGCATGTGCGGTTCAACCCCGAGGCAAGTAACGAGATCGCGGGTTTTGCTCGCTTCGCCGTAGCGAAACGCGTTGCTTGGCCAGTGTACTTCGCGCTGATTGTTTTCGTCCATCACGATCTCTGGACGCGTCACAGTGAAATCGTAAAAATTTTCGGAATCAAGCTCGGCCAACGGCACGGCGCGGATTGCTTCATTCAAAAACGACACGGCATTGCTCGCCGCGTCTCCGGCATCGTTCCAACCTTCGAACGCAAAAATTGCCGTAGGCTCTTGAAGAGACGGTTGTACGTAGATGCGAAGAAGGTCGGTCACTGCATAACGTTCGCACGCAGCGACATGCTTAGACAAGTAAAAACTGAAACTTCATCGCGAAGCACCGGGTGAGAACGGGTTCTAAGCCGATCCACTCAAGTCAACTTTCAATGCGCAGTACTGAACAAAAACAGATTCAATCGACCCAACCATTTTCCTTGACAAGCCAGGCTTCAAACGAAATCGAATTGAAGTCGCGGCGTTCAAGAGATGAAGCGATAGCCACGACCGCGCACCGAAATGATGTGCACCGGGTCCGACGGATCCTTCTCGATATAGCGACGCAATCTCACGATAAAGCTGTCGATCACCCGTGTTTGGGTGTCCGGACGGAGCCCCCAAACTTCTTCGAGCAGCTCTCCTCGGGTCACAACCTCGCCGTCCCGGGCGATCAAAGCACGCAGCAAGCCCATCTCTCGCGTCGTCAATTCGATTTGGCCGGTCGGGGTGTCGAGGCGAAATTGATCGAAGTGGAGGGTCACGTCCCCAAAACTGAGTTCGCGGGGCCCCGCGTCACCTTCGGCGACGCCGTCCCAACGACGCCGTCGCAACAACACCTTCACCCGAGCAAAGAGTTCGTCGAGGTGAAAAGGCTTGGTGAGGTAGTCGTCTGCACCCTCTTCGAGGCCGCGAACGATGTCTTCGGGCGAGTCTTTGGCGGTCAACATCAAGATCGCAACGAAGTTCCCCGAAGCGCGCGCACGGCGTGCGACTTCAAAGCCGCTCATTTTCGGCAGCATCAGGTCAAGGATCACCAATTCGAACGCTGGCAAGTCGCCCGTCAAGAAATCGACAGCGACTTGACCGTCCTCCGCAAGGCTTACGTCGTGGCCCTCGAGTTCGAGATTAAAACGCAAGCCCTGGGCGATGTGGTCGTCGTCTTCGACGACTAGAACTCTGGCCAAACTCGCTACTCCTTGCTTTTTGTGAACGGCTCGTCAATCGAGCACTCAACCCAGCGTTTACACACCGCGGCTACAACGGCACAGTGCGCAGGGTGACGACGAACCGACTGCCGCGCCCCGCGCCTTCACTCAACGCAACAACGCGACCGCCTTGTTTGCGCACTAGGCTGCGGACGACAAATAACCCCAACCCGAGGCCGGCGGCCGTACGCTGCATGTCGCGCCCCGCGCGGTAGAATCGTCTAAATATTTTCCGCAACTCACGCGGTGGAATGCCAATTCCAGAATCAGCGATCTCCACTCGAACGCGATCCTCGCGCAGAGTTTCAACTCGCACGCGAACCTGCACCGGGTCGTCTGAATACTTGATCGCGTTCTCAAGCAAGTTGTTGAAGATCAATTCGAGCTCCGACGAATCTCCCCGTACCGGGGTCATGCGTTCGACCTTGAGTTCGACCGCTTCTTTCGAAAGGCGATAACGCGTCCGCATTTCGTCGACGCAGCTATTCAGGAGCTCGGCGAGATCAACGCGCTCCCGGATCGGATTGCGACCGTGCTCCTCAGCCCGCGCCGCGTCGAGCACCTTGGCGACCGTCCGGTCGAGCCGGTCGAGGTCGGCGCTCATGCGATCGATGAATTCGCGCCTCTGTTCCGCGGGCGGATCGTGTCGCTTTATTGTGTCCAAGTACAACCGAAATGATGCCATCGGAGTTTTCATTTCGTGGGTCACTGCATCCAGAAAGGCCCGCTGGCGTTGGTTGCTGCGCATTTCTTGCAAGAGCCAGGTACAGAGCCCTGCCAGACCGATCATCACGAGCAAAAAAAAGATCGTTCCAAAGATCAAGAACAACCAATCGCGGGTGTCAAAGCCCGGACCAACCGGGTCGAGTCCACTCCACAACATCACCTGCCATCCAACAGCGAGGAGCAACAGGAGCACCATCAAAACGATGCCGACGGTGAGTCTCGGGAGTATCGATCGGCGTGACACGGGTCTTGGTCTCCTCTTGGTGTCCTAGTCGCACCCCGTCGAGCGTCTCGGCGGCGAACGGGGGTAAGTTCAAATGGGATACCCTGCGATTGGACGTCAGCGTCCCGGCAAAGGTTCGAAGCCCGTAGAATACCATGCGCCGACCTCGCTAGGAGAAAGCCCCCTGTCTATGCACCCAGCCCGCGCCACAATCACGACAAAACACCTCGCCCGTGTGTTCGGCGCGATGCTCCTCACCTCAAGTTTTATTTGTTTCGCGCAGCTGTCCGCATCCGCCGGCCTGCCAGACGAGGGAGACTGCCCAGAGGTGACGCTCAAGCCGGAGGGCGACGCGCCCAAGGTCGACGCGGTGGCCATCGCGCTCAAACCCGGCATGGTGCTGTTAAAAGAAGACTTGATGCTGCTGCGACAGCTCATTCCCAAGGAATTTTGGCGACACCGGGAAGTCTTCTTTCACGAAGGCATGCGGCTCGTGGTCGGCCCGTGCCATCGCCGCTACGGCATCCCGGACTTCTTTCGAGAGGCCACGGAAAAATTCGCGGGCCAAGCCAAAGTCGACAACGACGGCAACCTCACCCAATACACCGCCGGGCTCCCTTTCCCTCAGGATCAAATTGATCCGAAAGACAAGAAGTCTGGCGCGCATTGGGCCTTCAACGTTCAGGAGCGATATATCGGTGCCGGCTTTCTGGGCAAGTTTCGCATTTCCGATTTTCCGAACCGCGTCGGCGAAATGCAGGAATACGACGGCGAGTTTTTTGTGCTCAAAGTTTCGCACCGCGCCGACCTGGCGGCCCAGGACTATCACATCCCCAAGCGTCAGAAGATGGAGTTCGCCTCAGGAGGTGAGTTTCACCGCCCGTTCAACGCACGACACCTCGCGTGGCGACAATTCCGCCCGAAGCGCGCAAGTGAGCGTTACCGCGAACCTGACGACATTTTTACCTACATTCCCTCGATGCGGAAAGTGCGACGTGCCGCGATCAGCTGGGTCGACGGCCTCTACGTCCCGAAGTACAGCGTGACGGGCGACGGCGGTGGCGGGCAGCTTACGTACGGCGAGACAGGCTCGATCAGCCCAACCGCGGGTTATTCGATCGCAACTTCCGAAGACATGCGGCGTGGCCTCATCGGGCTTACGCTTCGCGCGAACGCATACGCGTGGCGGATCGCTGGCGAAACCGATGTGCTTGCCCCCATCAACGCGAACGGCTCGGGCTATCCCATACTCAAAGACCGCAACTTCGGAACCAGCGGCCTGTCCTTTGCGAACGATCGCTGGGACGTCCGACACGCACTGATCCTCGAAGGCTCCCTGCGGGTCAAGAATCTCGATGTGGCCTACGTGAAAATCTACGTCGACTACCAGACCTTGCAGCCTCTTTACTGGATCACCCGGACGAGCCGCCAGCGGTTGCTCGACATCGGTGCATTCGCATACAAGTTCAGCGATGACCTGACGAGCGCCCCCGAATGGCCAGGTGGCGTTCCTGCTTCGGCCTTTATTCCCGTGGCGGCGGCGTTCTATGACGCTGGAGCGGGAGCCGGCGGCTGGAGGCGCGAATCCTATGACATCGAAACCACGCCTCCGAGCGATGCCTTGCAGCGGTCGATGACGACGTCTGACGGTCTGGGACGGGGACACTAGTCGGGCCGCAAGCAAAGGGAAGTCGCCCTTAAACAAGTCAGTCCTCAGCGGAGAACTAGACCTTCCTAGAACGTGTAGCGGAGCCTCATGAAGACTTCGTCGCGGTCGCGAACAAGAGCGATCCCGTTTTCGACGCCGACCTTGTACGCGTACTCGCCGCGCTGGTTTGACGCCGGTCCGATGCCCTGAATCGGCATCTCGTGCAATTGTTCGCGGCCCATGAAGATGTTCGCCCCGACCACGACTGAGAAGTTTTCGGTGTATCGGAACGTCACCTGAGGCAACGCCGCGCCCGAGCGCGACATAAAGTCGTAGACGCCGATCAAGCCCGGCAGCAACCGGTCCTGGAAGTACCCCGTCTGCACGAAAACCAAGCCCAGCACATTAAATGGACCGTTGGCCGGCATGCTGTTTTTGTATCCATCGCGGTACTGGATGAACCACTGTGTATTGAGAAAGAAAGTGTGATTCGGGTTCAAGAAGTCGATGAACGTCGGGCGGTCCATTGAGATCGTGAGGTTGAAATCGTCGACCGTCGCAAGACCGTCCCATTCTTCAAAGTCGCTGACGCGAACCCCTTCGACCCAGGTGAATTCCATGCCCCAGTTCGACTTGGTGTAGTCCTCGGCGAAGTCGACCGCGAGGCCAAGCACATTGCGTCGATCAAATTCGAGGATGACCTCGCCACCGCTGTGCCAAATGAAGGTGCGGCGGCCGAAGTCCCCACTGCCACCGGCTTTAACCGACCGATGCTGCACGCCGGCAATCGCGAAGATGTTCTGAACGATCTCGCAGTGTTGGGGCGTCACAAAGCTGCAATGCTTGCCTGCCTTGATGAATGCACCGGTGCCCACGACGGAGTCCGACTCGAGAATTTCCATCCCAACGAACCGGTTTTCGACGTATTCGTATGTCAGTCCAAAGTCCAGCCCGTTTTTCTGGCTGAGCCACGGGTCAGTGAAAACTTCGGTTGGATCGCGAGTCCCCCACTCGTCGCCGGAAAATGCATAGTGAACCGCAAAACGCCGCCGTTCAGCTCCGCATCTTATAACGTTTTCGGTATCCAGGTTAACCTGCCCCGGAAACTCACTTCCAAGGGTGGCCAACGCGCGTACGTCGCAGTTCCCCTGGGCAGTATTTGGCGGCGGGCCATCCGGGTAGTACGGGAGTGTGAACGACTCGCCAATCTCACGCGGAAAGACCCCTCGGTTGCCGGTCGGACCGGATGTAATGGTGTCGATGATGAGCTGGAACTCTTCGTCGAAAGTCACGAGCAACATCATCAAGTTGAACGAGAAGCCCGCCAGCTCACTTGTAAAGATGTCACCGGTGAACGGATGCCCACTACCGAGCTGGGTGGTGCCGTCCAAAAAGTTCGTCAGCAGATCCGGGCACCCCGGACAATTCGGTGTCCCCCGCTCAGCCTGATCCTGAGCGGGATCAATTTGCCCAGGTAGTCGCAGTTTGACCTGAGCAGTCTCGGTTCGAAGGCGAAGTTTGAACGGGCTCCCGTCTACAGAAAGTTTGTAGCCCTCGTCCCATAAGTTGTGGAGTTCCGGACGATCCTCGAAGTCTTTGAAGTTCTCGAAGCATCCCGAAGCCAGGTCTGGACTGCAATCGACACCCGGGTAACGAATGTCCGGGATACCGTCCAAATTGGTGTCGATGATGCTGCCATCCAGATTGCGGGCTGCGTCCTCGGGCGCGACATAGGCATGGAACAAGAAAAGCTCTTCGTTAATAAAGAATCCGTCGGTTCCTTCATCAACATGGAAGTCCGACGTTCGGAGAAACTGTCCGATCGCAAAACCCGGACTCGGGGTGGTGCGCACGTGGTCGAAAGCGATTTGACGTGCATTCTGAGTTGCCGAACCCTGTGCGGCGTCTACGAGCCCGCGACAACCAGGAAGACGTGTGGGTGCCGTAATCGTTTCACCGGACGCATTCGTGCTCGTCCGGCCCCCGAGGTCATTGGTCGTACAAACCGGCGTGTTGATCCCCGCTTGGCGCCAACGCACAGTGCCAGGCTGAAGGAGTGGAGCGATACGGGGGTCATCAATCAGAAGTGGGTTCTGATCGCTCCCATCGCCGTTATGCTCAGTCCGTAGAAGTGTGAGATGGCCATCCGTTCGAAACTCAATGTCAGCGGCAAGGTCTGCGCGACCGACATCTTTGAGTTGCTTCCGAAAGATCTCAAGCGCCTGAAGTGTGCCCTCGATCCCGACGAAACTTTGAAATATTGCACTCGCGTCAGCGTTCAACAGGTCTAGGCCCGAGAAGTCACAGTTCGTCCCGAAGAACGGACCGCAGCCAAGCAAGGCTTCCTGCTCAGGCGTGAGCGACTTGCTGAGCTTGCCATCTGCGACACCGCACTTCACTTTCAGTGACGTTTCCCGAGAGCCCGGTGTTGTGACGTCGACGACGGGATTGAAGTTGTCTGTCTCGCTTTGGGGGTCGAAGCAGTTGAAATCCTCGTTTTCACGCCGGCTATCCACCTTGGCCTGCCGCTGCGATACCGTTAGATTCCGATCATTGTTGCCGTATTCCTGCAAGGTCAGGACCGGTATGGAGACCGGAAGGAAGTCACTCGAAACGCCCGTCTGGCTCGTCAACAAGTTGTTCTTAAGCGGCTGCCCGCCTACCAGTGCACCAATCAACAGCGCAATGGGGCCGACTCCGCCCACGTCTCGCGTACTGCCAAATACCGTCTGCGCGCAGGCGTTCGGGTCAAGGGTTAAGAAGCCAACCGTCGAAGAACAGATCCAACTAAAGAAGTTAAGGTTCGCATGATGCTCGTCGAGGGAGTTGCCCTCGATGAAGGCGCGGTAGCTGTTGTTGATGGGGATGCGCTGATTGAGGCTGTCAATCACACCGGGCACT
>Ga0209711_10004347_pt1 | contig 11499 bp, 7 predicted proteins | sample ArcticOcean_MG_C_7_FD_187441 | JGI IMG/M metagenome (GOLD analysis project Ga0209711, IMG submission 187441) | Marine microbial communities from western Arctic Ocean - ArcticOcean_MG_CB11_88 (SPAdes) (version 2) | ecosystem: Environmental > Aquatic > Marine > Oceanic | place: Arctic Ocean... | reverse complement strand
GCACACAGAACTAGAGCGCTTGGTTGATGCTGGACTCACGGCCCAACAGGCACTTTTTGCTGCGACGATACGCCCGGCAGAGTTCTTTAAATTGAGTGGCTCAATGGGGCAAATACGAGCGGGCATGAAAGCAGACCTGGTTTTACTGCGCAAGAACCCGCTCGTGGACATTCGGCACAGCCGCTCAATCGAAGCCGTGATCTCAAATGGCATACGCGTCAGGTGAACTGATTGCCAGCGCTATGGAGTGCTATGCTGTGCATGGCTCAGTGCATGCATGGGTCAGCTAATGACCTGGGGCGAGCTTAAATTTAGGCTTACCCATACCGACAGCACGGCGAGCGGCGACACATAGCTGATCGTGCAACAAGCGGCTTCGCTCTTACTAACGGCTTGATGCTGATAGTGGCATAAATCTTTCAACCTCCGCCATCGATTTATCTTAATCAAGGACGACAGTAAGTTTAGCCCGGTCATCGCTAGTGATGGGATCTCGGTCGACGTAACCAGTTAACGACATGGTCACTGTGCGGCCATCAGAAAGTTCACACGACATTTCTGCTTGGGAAAATGATACATCTCTCGTTTGGCCCGGGGCATCTTTCAGATTTTTGCAAACATAGCCGCGTTTTGCCATAGCTGCATCTCTTGCGGCTCCAGGTTCATCTGCACCTGCATCTGCGAAACTTACCATGTGCATGCACATGGACTGGTCTTCGCACTCCGGGTATCCAGAATCGGTTCCGTCACTGCACTGCATCACAAGATCGATAGGGATGCCAGGGCCGGACTTATCTTCTGCTGATGCAGATGATTTCAATGCATTATGTGGTCTGAGGGTCAGGTTGTAGTTGACCGTCTGGTCATTATCTGCATTTCTTATTTTGGGAGCGGCTGCGAATTCAAGACAGGTAGAGGCACGAGAGGTAGAAGCTTGCGGGTTTACCCATTCCACATTAGAAGGACCATTACTTCGAAATTCAGCATCTGACTCGCAGTTGAAATTACCATGCGGATCAATAATATCCAGTTGTATATTATCTGAGGCATTGCATTGAAGATTAACGTTGGCGAATGTCACTACGAATTTAACTCCAGGACCAAGACTGGATGGGTCAAAAACGCCTATATCGATCTCTTTCGTTTCTTTCTCTCTGGTCGGATTTTCCCTGAAAAAAGTTGGCGGATAGTCATTGTTGTTGTTGTCATATCCCAGCGAATTCCGGCCGGTCGACGTATCATACTCGTAAACGACCGAAGGTCTTCTAAATTCCGCAAATGCTCCACAGCTCAGGTAAGTTAATTCTGCCTCGAATTCGCTCTTCTTATCTGTTCTGAGCCAGCCAAGCTGATTGCCCTCTGGGCAAAAACATTGTTTGTAGTAGCCCGGAGACGGATCACCACCGAGTTCGGGGTTTGAGCACGTGACATCTGAAGATGAAAAAGCAGTTTCAGCGCTGCTAGCCTCGCAGAAGAGTTGGCCATCGTCGTTGCCCCAGCGCCCACTTTCGCATGTTGCCTTGCTGACAATGTCTGTTCGGTTAATTGACATGCAACTTGCTTCCAGCGTTGGCGGCGAGCCTGGATTACCGGCATAACCCGAAAATATGGGGTTCTCACAGCTGTCCTTCCAGCTTCCATTGCCGCCGGTCGGTGAACTCCAATCTAGCGCGGGCAGCGAGGGCCGCAGACTATATTCTCCAGCGTCGATTATCTGCTTGAAAGTGGCTTCAGTACCATCGCCAGGTGCTACAGCTCCGTTCTCTGACAGCGAGTTGGAATATCGTTTCCCATAATAGACTGAGGCGCTGCAGCTAAGGGGCTCATTCTCAACAGCGCCCTGTTCCACGTCCGCGACCTTGTCAGAGCGACATTGGCGGACGTTCCCGGCCATCGGTGCGCTCAACGCAAATACCGCAACATTTGCAGAATTTGAACATTGAGTGCAATCTGTGTAGCTGGGAGTAGCGAAATCATAATCTCCGCAAGTATTACCCGGCACTGTTGTTGCAGTACCGCTGCAAAACCCTCGACATTCCTTAGCGCCAGAGCTATTCATAAATAAACCTTGGCCGCCCGGGATCCAATTGGCGACACTGTCAGGGTCGTTAATATCAAAGCCTGACTGGCAACTGTTGCACGCAGCCGGGCACGCCGCAGACCCGCCAGGGGACACCTTAAAACTGTAGGGCTGCACAGTAATACCGTCGTAAAAACCGTTAGCAACACTGGTCCCATCGTGCAAAGCAAAAATCGATGGGCAATCCTCATAGTTCGAATAGATATCTTCTAACTTCACATCTGCCTGACCGCTAGCATTGAAATCCAGCAACGTCTGCAGACAGGCTGCAGCATCTGAGATGTGATAAGCCTGATAGAGCGCACCGTCCGTTGTCCAATGCGCTCCGTTTGAAGCGGTCTGCAAACCCGCTACATTGGTCAACAAATCAATCGGTGTGCGCGCGCCGTCGGGTAAGCCGCGACCAACTTCATATTCATAATCAAAGCGTGCACCCAGAAGGGGTAGTCCATCGGTATCACTATCAAGGCGAAGATTAAAGTTCCGCAATGCGTCGTTTAAAGTTTCTATATTGTCCATCCCGGCCGGAAAAACAACATTGGTCACAGGGTAAGCTTGAGAACCCACAGGGCTATCTGTGATAACAAAATTAAGAAAATTTGTGTACAAAACAGAGAATGCTTGCGCATAAAGCATCGTCAGCTGCTGTTGCGCACATTTTAACGCTTCGGCGTTCTGATCCGGCGTCCCCGCTATGTTTGATGTGCCACAAATATTTCCGTTATGCTTATAAAAGGTCCCATTGACGCTGAGCTTCGGCCCTATCTGTTTGATTTTAAGGTTAGGCTTAGCGCTATATTCTTGTTGAATTTCAAGACAGGTTGCGGTCAACTTCTCGATTAACTCGGGGTTATTGGCGCATTGCGTGGCGACGTACCGATTGTAGTTGTATAGGTTGGTCAGTTGCCGCATAGAATAGCTTTTTTGTAATGCATTCGCGGACTTTAAGTATTGCATCGCGATGGCCGTGTTGTACTGATCAAATAAAGGTACAACGTTGTTATCGGGGGCATAACTGCAATCTTGTGTTCTTACGTCAGGATCGGTGCTGGTGCAGAAGGCAACTTCGTCTAAAAGCTCTTCAGAGTAGGTTGTGTACAGGTCTAAAAAGTAATTTCCTGCTTTATCGACAGCAGGGCCCACATGCTGCCAACAATCGTAAAGGCAGTCACCGAGGGGCTTTAATCCGGCAACTTGCTCAAGGTCTGCATGAGAAAAAAAGCTGTCTATGGCTTCTATCTTGTCTATGGGGCCACTGTCCTCAGGTACATCTTCACAAACCGCCCCTGGCTTATTTACCGTACATGCGGGATCGGAGTAGTTGCTAGCGGCGATTTTTAACAAATCAAGATTTAACTGATCACCGGTGGGATAGGTGCCGGTCAACATCCATGGCGCGTCTGACTCCCACAAAGCGGCAGCCTCCATAAACAAGACCAAACTGTTTGTAAATACATCGAGTTTAGCTTGGTAATCCTCTCTTTCAATCCGCGATATTTCGCCTTGTACCTCAACCATCGCCTTAAAAAAGGCTTCCTCGTCGCGATTAATGGTGCTGTATAAGTCAAGAATCTGATCTTCCTGATAACGCAGTTGGTCTATGATCCCATCAATTTGAGCTTGGACACAAGCGCCTGATTTATTGCCGCCCGCGATTTTCGTTGAGGCGCCTGCCGCATTAACCGCTGACGTTGTTGCAGACACGCTTGCCTTCACACCGACTTCAGCCACCTTGACTTCTGGCGCCACGATAGCCGTGCCTATGCCAATAACGCCATTGACAATGCCTATGCCGTTACCGGCGTTATTGAGCATGCCGCCACAACCGCCGCTAGAACCTAGGAGCAACGAATCGGACACCGTGTTCGTCTCGAATAGGCTAAACGCTAAAGCCAGTGAAAAAGGCCCATTGCTTCTGCTGTAGGTTTCGGTTTCATCACCTGGCGTAAAATATGGGTCAAATGACCAATTGACCTCAGTTGGTCGCCAGTCTTTTGGCTTGCTACCCCGTACTGTGATCATTTCGCTGACGCTAGCGATTTCGGACTTGGAGTCCATGACGGTAAGTGTTACGTCATAGGTGCCTTCCGGCAACAAGACATAGGCGTAGTTGTTTGACGTAGCGGCAGGACCGGCGAGCAGCCTCCTCTTATTAGGTTCACTCTGGCGAACCTCGAATCTATACGATGTGAAGTTTGCATCATATCTGGATTCGGTTGCATCCAATGCAACCGAAGTAAGCCCATCGATTTTACCCTGCTGCTCTAAAGCCAATACAGCCAATGGCTTAACTGGCTCTATAACGACGGCAGTGCTCGACGAACTTTGATTGTCAGAACATGAAGTTATTGAGACGGCAAGAACCAACAAACCAATAAATCTAATCACACAGCTACTCTCTTAAATGATCATTCGTTACGTTTGAACAATGGACCGCAGGCCCCCCCTAACACGAAGCTCGAGTGCTTCACTCACACAGACATTCTCGTTATCGCACGACAGACACGGTGGTTAACCCTGAAACCAAAGCATGGGAATCCGGGAGTCACTGAGAGCGCGACGCGGTGCTTGGCTAAGCAAATCGAAGTTCAGGAGCATACCATATGGTTATCCATGGCTGCATAAAAACAATAAAAAAACGGTTAACAACCATCAGAATTTTTGTGTGACTAAGGCAAGGCCAGGCGAGCGGGCCTAAAGGTTAGACTGTGTACTGGGTTGAGCGTTGAGCAAATTTCTGCCTCGGGCAGACATGTTATATTCTCATTCAATCAGAAAGCTGCTTAGTGGTAAAAGACTATGGGGCTACTATTCTTAGGGTAACGCAGGAGCAAGTATGAGTTGGCAGAAGTTTCACCCGGATAGCCTTGCGTGGCACAAGCGCGAAAACAGACAAGAAAAACTGATCACCGAAAAACCCTCAGGCCTAAAGCAGGTCATGTTCAGCAGCGGCGCAACTTTTAATAGTGCATGCACTGAGTACGGTGTGCTGTTGCTTGTCGTCAGCGGTACGCTGCAGTTGGACGATGGCCGGGAAGTCAACAAAGAAGACCTGCTGTGGATTCCTGCGGGCATGGAAAAAGGTACCGTTACTGGTCGCTGTCTGGCGGAAACCTGTGTGTTTGAGTTACAAGTTAGCTCGCCGTTTGGGCCAGCGAAAATCAGTCTAATCAAGAAACCAGCGTTCCCTTGGCAGTCGTTCGACGATCCCGCAGGTAGACCAACACAACCGGTACAAGTCTTAATGGAGGGAAACCTTTCCATCTTACGGACGCGGTTTGTACCGGAATACACCGCCGGTGATCACTGGCATGACTTTGACACCTGGTACTTTATCACCGATGGAGACATGCGCTTCGGCCACGAGGGGGTGTATAAAACGGGCCAGGTAAGACAGGTCACAGGTGGGTACAGCTATGGTCCGGAGGAACCCGGTGGCGATGGCGTTGAATTTGTATTGGTAAGTGTTGGCGGCCCCGTCATGCTTCATTGGGCAGATGTCGAGCCAGCGCCAAAGGGCCAGTTACAGTAGCCAGTTACCCGTTACCGCTTTCACGGCGGGAAAAAGGGTCTATACGCTTAACGACTGTGCTTTAAAGATAGGTAACCTACTTCACCCGAAGGACCGTTTTTTTTCTATTTGAGGAGATACCTTTCAACAAATACGCTAACTGACTTTAGTGTCTAAAACGCTGATAACCGAGAGATCTTTTATGACAAACAGTAGCAGTCGAAAATTCACCATTGATAATTGGGGCTACCCGCCCCACAACCGTCAATCATTTCAGCAAGTTCAGTCACTCTTTCCAACAGCACGCCTTCGCCGCGGTCCTGGACCGAAAACCGGATTTGAGCTTGATCCAAGAGACATCACCGGCATTTCCTATGCTGCCAAGGATGATCCGAAACGGACAGTCCGACAGATGTTGCAGGATGGATATACGGATGCCTTTATCGTATTAAAAGACAACACCATGCTGTACGAGCAATATTTTAACGGCATGGCTGCCGATAGCTTTCATCTACTTAATTCCGTGAGCAAATCATTTGTTGGAATGTTGGCTGGCATTCAAATAGCACGAGAACTGATAGACGAAACAGACCTGGTAACGCAATACATCCCTGAATTGGCAAATACTGCCTTTTCAGGTTCTACCATTAGACACCTGCTCGATATGACAGCTGCCCCAAAATACGGAGAGGATTATGCCGACCCAGAAGCAGATTTCTGGGTAGAAACTCAGGTCCTGGGATGGCGGCCCGCACTTAAGAACAGGGACTCTACGGCGACTTTGCTGGCGTATGCGAAGACACGCACTGAAAGCGAACAACTCGATGGTGAAAAGTTTCATTACCGAACGGTTCTCACCAACATTTTAGGCATGGTCCTACAAAGAGCCTGTTCGATTGATTTACAAGACCAATTACAGAATGAAATTTGGAAGAAGTTGGGTCCCGAGCAAGATGCCGCTGTTGTCGTAGATAGCGATGGGTTCCCGTACTTTGGCGCCGGGATGAATGCCTGTGCCCGGGATCTTGCAAGGTTTGGACAGATGATTGTGCAGCAGGGACAGTTCAACGGGGAGCAGATCGTACCTAAGGACTGGATTAACGACACCCGCTACGCCGACGATCAGGCCAGGTCGAACCTTGCCGCAAGTGACTATGGCACGATGATGCCTGGTGGACACTATCGTAATCAGGTGTGGGTGGAAGATGCTAAAAAAGGAATTCTGGTTGCCATCGGCATACATGGCCAGTTAATCCACATGAACATGCAAACGCAGGTGGTGATTGTAAAGCTGTCAACTCATCCAGAGCCTGCTAATGGGGAATTATTCCAAGATACTTTTCTGGCCATGAGGGCCTTATCCGAAGCCGTGTGAAGTCGCTCTTCTGGGTATGAACAACGCCAAAAAAAGCTGCCAGTCTTTGTTGGTACCCTACCCCTTTTCACACAAGAGAATAACCTTGCGGCGGGTCTAAACGGTAAACCGATTTGTTTCGTACCTGCGTATTACAACGCTAACGGTTTTCTTGATGTTATGGCTAGCATCGTAATTAGCCTATATTCGCGATAATTGGTCTTCGATAAACTCCATACGATCCTTACCCCAGTACAGTTCGTCTTCGATCATAAAAAAAGGTGCACCGAATACGCCTTGCTCGCGCGCATTGTTAGTCGATGCGATCAGCTGCTGTCGCACCTCTTCACTTTCGCTGTTCCGTTCAAACTCATCAGGGTCTACTCCCAGGCTCTCGGAAACTCGACGTAATTCCACATAGTCGCCAATACGCCCATTATCTTTCTCCCAATATTCGGCGAAAATCTGTCGGATGAAGGGGGCTTCCAAACCCCATTTTCGCATTGCGATTGATCCACGAAGCGCCCGTGCGGTTTTGATCGGGAATTCTGTCGGTCGATTAAAGGGCAAGTCGTGCTTACTTGCCCAACGCATTAGGTCAACCAAGCGGTGCTTTAGTTTGGCACTTGGTTCTTCCATAAGAACGTAGTCGTTCGACTTGAACACATAACCCAGGTTGAAAGGGTGCCATCGAATAGTCGCGTCGTACTTCGCCGCCATTGGTTCGATTAGTTTTAGCGCAAAATAGGTGTTCGTGCTCCCAAGGTCCCAGTAAAAATCTATTATCTTGGATTTATTGACTGTTTTCATATCAGGCGCCACGAAAAGAAAAACCAAATGATAGTCGCTTTCTTAAGTCAGGGGTAGATCGCAATGCGGCTAGCGCTGCCTTCAAATTACAGGCCTATACGGTCCCCTACTCCGCTATAAAATTTAGCGCGTACCAGAGAATCGATATCGTTCAGTTGATGCTCACAAATCGCAACCGCATTACCTGTCCCCTCTACATGCGGATAGTCGCTGGAAAAGCAAAGCATCTCGGGCACTAGGTCAAACGTTGGTCGCAGCGGCTCTGTTGCAACCAGCGGCGTGACTTTGACCTGTCGTTTTAAATACTCTGATGGGGCCAAGGGTAGCTTGTAGGCAGACCCTGCATAGTAGGGTCGTTCCTCACCATCGGGCAGCACCTCCGACGAAGGTCTACCTACTGACCTGTCGAGCACAGACAGTAAGTGCGGTAACCAGGAGACACCGACTTCTTCGATAATGACCGTTAACTTTGGGTGGCGTTCTAGCACACCATCAAAGACCAACGCACCAAGTAACAACTGGGGGGGCAAGCTTGGGGCGATAGCCAGGGATAGCAAGCTGTAGGTTGATAGATCGCTGGCGCCATTGTTGGCCCAACCGAACTGAATTCGTTCGCGGCCAAACCCGACGTGTGCGACTGCTGCCATGCCCAGGTCCTCCGCGGCGGACCATAGTGGTTCAAAATCAACATGAGTGATTGACCGCGCTAGTTGATCACCACCACCCCGCACCCCAACGGGCGATTCGCCGATAGAGAAAGCACGACTACCCAATGCTCTCATGCGAGTCATTTCTGCAATCCCTTTATCGATGTCATTCAAGTCGATTTGGGTGACAGGAATCAATCGCTGCTGATGGCCGTCTACTATTTGCATGACCCACCGGTTCCAGGCGTGTTTAATCTGCGTGGCAAGGTCTGGTCTGCCTGCACGAGTTGCTTGAGCAAATGTGCTAGCAAGGAAACTGGGGTTTAAGAATTGGATGTCGATGCCTTGTTCATCGCAAACGGCTATCCGCGCCGCCGCATGACAGAACGGGTTATCGGAAAGCTGCGCCTGAGTGTCAGGCTGACGTTGATCGGTCAATTCGAGGTGGCGCGAAAAACCCGGTAACAAGGTATCCCAGCGATTATCGGGATGTTGCTGAGCTGGTAGCTTATCAATCGATCGATTCGAGATCCCGAATATCCCATCCGCGACGTCGATAAAACGTAATGGTGGTCCGAGTATCTCGGCAAGATTGGGATTGATTTGTGCTAGCCAATCGACTGGCTCGTGCACATGGGCGTCCACATCGATTACGCGCATTGCGATTCTCTCGTGAAAAACATCCTTGGGATTGTATGGCGACCAAAACAGGCAGTCAACGACTGGGTTTATACGACAGGGTTTATACGACTGGGTTTATACGGCTGAATTTACACGGCTGGGTTTACAAAACGGGTACCGATCTGAGTTCAATGTCTGCCGCCGCTGCCTATGGGTACTGCCTATGGGTACTGCCTATGGGTACTGCCTATAGGTACAGGGACCGCGAATTCATGCCGCATGCGTTCGCCCAGAAAGAACTCCTGGACGACACTCGATCAGCCATAAAAAAGTTTGCGAGCTACCTTCCCCGAGATGTTGAGTCGGCGCAATAAAACCTTCACCGGCGACGCCGCCCAAACCCTTTTGAAAAGTGAACTTGCCCCTCTTACGTTCAGGACCAGCCGTCGAATCGAGTGATCTCGGCCACCGGTTTGCGTGTAACGGGTCCGAATTTACCCAGCGGGTAGCCGACGGGTATGAGGCAAAATGCGGCCATCGTTTCAGGCAGGTTGAGTGTTTCGCGCACCGCTTCACGATCGATGAGGCCCAACGTCGTTGGTGCCGCGCCCAGGCCAACGGCTCTGGCTGCGAGCAGCAGGTTCTGTATACCTGGCCAGATAGAACCACCACCTTGTGACGCGATCTCCGGCGTGACTTTCACGCCAAACTCAATGCAGGCAATCACCAGTGCCGGTACTTCATGCAGGTGTTCCATCTGCCACAGTACGGCATCAACCATGCGTTGACGTTTGTCGGCGTTTTGATGCGGCAGACTGTCACCGCTACCAGCCATTGGGCCGATGTATGCTTCAACGCCCTTTCGGTTCATATCAGCAAGTTTTTGTTTAACAACAGGGTCTCGAACAATAATCCATCGACCATTTTGCATATTGGAGCCAGAGGGCGCCTGGTTTGCCGCCGCTATGAGTTTCATCAGAAGCTCCTCGGGGACCTCCTTGGTATCCAGCTTACGCATGGCACGGCAGGAATACATGATGTCGAATAAGTCTGTGTCGTTACTCATAGTGAGAGTCCTAGGCTGAAGTGTTTGGAGTGCGGGTACAACGCTAACAGCTTTTGCGACTGGATACTCAATTGCCCAAAACCGATGTCCTCGCTTGCTGGCCATAAACATCTCTAATAGCGTCACATTTTTACGCTGTTAGGTGTCAAGCAAACCCGGGGAAGTCCGGGATTTCGAATCTGCTCTGCTAGATTTACTGTACAATCCCGGCTTCGATACCCATTTAAACTCAAGGAAGCGTGTACGTGATTCAGCAGAAAAACCTGCCTTTAGGACTAGTTGAAGAGCACCTAAATTTGGTTTTCTCGGTGGCTGACGGCCTTGCCACTGAAACCTTTTATGGAGACATTATGGGGCTACGGCGAATCCCGAATGTTGAACTCCCTGGTGGACGCTACATGGTTCGCTATCATGGCGGTGCAACAGAACTAAAATTCATCGTCGGTGCAGATGCTAGCGCGCCATTGCTCAGTGACCCACTAAGTGCCCGCGGAATTCGCGTCTTACATCTGCAACTGCCCGAGTCGCGACGAGCAGCAGTCTTTTCAAGACTTAGCAAATACGGCGTTGCCAAACCCAAGGCGCTTGAAACGTCTACACAAGCCACTCGTTATCGCCTTTTAGACCTTGAGGGAAACGAAGTAGAGCTCACGTTCGTGGTTGATGAGCCGACCGATCCTGACTTGGTTCGGATGCAGTTTGGCTTTGGCGTTTCGAATCTTGTCGAAAGCGGGTTGTTTTTAGAGCAGGTTCTGGGCATGACAGCATCTTTGACCCAAGACGCACCCAATCAGTACGTCTTGGGTCAAAGCGCCATCAATGTATGGGAAGTACCCTGTGACCGCCCCGCGCTTGTCGGCATGCCACATGAGATGAGAGGCATGAGCCTGCTGCAATTCGTGGTCCACGACATTCCAAAGGCTCGGGAGTTGATTCTGGCTCGAGGCGGCTCTATTCATACAGAGCCCTATAACGTCGGCGATTTGGCCGTGGTGATGTTTATAGAGGGGCCAGATGGGATTCTCATCGAGTTTGGCGCCGCGCTTTAGCCTGTCACCCGATCTACTGAAGCAGTTGGCAGTTGGCAGGCTGCGGTGAATAATTGGCGATAAAACGCCTCTCAAAAGCTGGATTCACCGCGATCCAAGACTTCAGCAAGAGACATCCAAACCACCCATCTGCGGATCTCTATGCCGAGCTCGGCGGAGAGCGTTTGTCATCGGCGTCAAGACGCGGCTCAAGTACGAACGCATGGCCGAATGAAACTCGCGGTGTAACCCGCGGTGAAACCCGCGGTGAAACCCTGAACCCGATTGGCAACGGCAGGCACATCATGCTGACCGCGATGGGGACGCGATCGCCGGTTGGCTGATCATACCTTTGGGTATATACCTATAAGCGCGTAATTTC
>Ga0209711_10004346_pt1 | contig 11500 bp, 9 predicted proteins | sample ArcticOcean_MG_C_7_FD_187441 | JGI IMG/M metagenome (GOLD analysis project Ga0209711, IMG submission 187441) | Marine microbial communities from western Arctic Ocean - ArcticOcean_MG_CB11_88 (SPAdes) (version 2) | ecosystem: Environmental > Aquatic > Marine > Oceanic | place: Arctic Ocean... | reverse complement strand
CGGCTCGAGCAACATGTCCGCCGCCGCGGCCTTGCGTCAGAGGTTGATGGGCAAGGCGGGTACGGGCAAACAGTCAGAAGATAGTGACACCACCGGAAAGCACGCGCTCCCGTTGGTCACCGAGGACGGCCGCGCCGCGCCGGGCGCTTTCGGCAGGGCGACGACGTTGGCAGGCGGCGTTTCCTCCGCGGAAGGCGCGATTAGAAAAGTCCCGAAAACAACCCAGAGGTAAGGAAGGGCCTTTCCCAATCACCACACACCGCCTCTGTGATTGCCCATTCTCGTCCTGCGAAGGGACGTCTTACCTCTGCCCTGACTGCTTTTCCATACATCGCGATATACAAGACTGACACTTTCGGCTTTTATCGTGCAAGGTTTGACGTGGACAAAAAAGAAACCGAAAAGGTTCGGTACTTTAGGGACGACGACGACGCGACGCTTCGCGATTTGGTCGCCGCGGAGAAGCACGGCGATCCGAGAAAAGGAAATTACGATTTGAACTACGCGGACAACATCAGCCGGGACAAGCGATACAAAGGCCACACGACGGAAAAGGACAGGGACGAGGCGTACGACGACGAGTACGACAACGACGCCGGGCTGGAGGCGTACGAATCGCGGGATAAGAAACAAAGCGACGCGAAGCGCCAAGAAAAAGCCCGCCAACGACAAGTTTTCGAGTGTACGTACCGCGCGTTTCCCGAATCCGTCAACACACTGTTTGCCAGCACCGCACAGTTGTACTGACACTTTCTTTTCTTTTCGGAAGACGAGAAATCGGAGAAGGATCTCAAAAAGTGCGGCATGTGTCTGGGCAACGACAACAAGCGCGACAAGCACCTTCACGTTGCGTATGGAAACTCTGCGTATTTGATGCTCCCCGCGCGCGGACGGCTGGTGCCGGGGCACTGTGTTATAGCCCCGATCGCGCACTGCGACTCTTCGCGCAACGTGGACGAAGGCACCTGGGAGGAGATGCGAAACTTCAAAAAGTGCCTCGTGCTGATGTTCGCCAAACAAGGCGAGGAGTGCTGTTTCATCGAAACGGTTTGTTCTGGAAGCGGAGGGTCTGGCGGTGGGGGCGGGTTGGGCGCCAGGTTCGCCGGATCCGGCGGGTCCTCCGTCGCGGGAAACCCAAAGCTGCCGCACACGTTCGTGGAGTGCGTTCCGCTTCCGCGAGACGTCGCGGAGTCAGGTACGGCGTTGCGCGTTTCCCAAATCCAGGCACCGGCCGTTTGCCGAAACAAGACTGACCCTTTCCCCGTACGCGAAAGCAGCCCCCGCGTACTTCAAAAAAGCAATCGACGAAAGCGAAAGCGAGTGGGCGACGCACGCGGGTAAGCGGTGCCTTTGTACGGCGCCGCCCAAAGGCTTGAGGCAGACGATCCCCACAAACTTCCCGTACTTCCACTGCGAGTTTGGGATGAAAGGCGGGTTCGCGCACGTCATCGACGACACGCGCGCGTGGCGAAACGATTTCGGACGGGACGTTCTGTGCGGCTTGCTTCACCTGCCGCCAAACGCGCAAAAGCGAGCGCTGCCGCCGCGGGTACTGAAGAAGGAGATGGAAAAGTTTCTGGACGGGTGGGACGTGGTGGACTGGACGAAACAGCTGTGACGGGTTTGAGGCTTTGGATGAAGGCCACCGCCGGTGTGCGGCGGGACCGGCGGTCAAAGGCGTACGGATCCGCACCCGTTAGCTCGACGTTCGCGGAACAAGAAAAAGTTGGCAAAAGAAAAAGAAAGGGCTTCCAACAACACAAGTTACTTGTATGGAAATAAACGTAAGTCGAGAGTGATGTCGTTCGTTGTTACACATCGCGTGGTGTCCGCGTGTTGTTTGTTTCTCGTCGTCTAGCGACGGCACCGCGCCCCCGGTATGCGTTTTCCCAAAGCGACGTCGTCGTATGAGCAAATAGTCAGGATTTCGTTTCCGAAGTCACGCGTTGGCGACGTCGTCCGCAAGACTCGCGACGCGGCGCGAATCCGCGGCGGCTGACGAAACGGTTCCAGAGCGGTTTTGGTTATTCCGCGAGTTTTCGACTGTTTGCCCATACGAGTTTCCATTCAGAACGTGTTCCGACTGCCTTGTTTCTTCTTCCGTCAAGGGGTCCGGTCCCATAGTTCCCGGCGCGTTCTTACCAAAGGAGTTTCCGTCTGCGACTGTTTGCCCATACGGCGCCGGCGCGGCCGGGTTCGGCCGCACCGACGCGGACACTGAGGCGTTCTTTTTACCCCCCCCCTTCAGTTCGTTCCGCCGTTTCCACTCCGGCACCGAGGTCTTCACCGCCCGCAGCGCCTGGTCGGGGGAAAGGAACACCCCCAGGAAACGGTGAATGCCTGGCTTGTCCAGAATGAACCCGGCGTACAGGGTGACGGTGGGCTGCAGGCTCGCGATTTCATCCCTGGAGATGTAAAAAAGAAAGTGTCAGTCTCGTATGGGCAATCAGGGAGGCGGAATGTGGTGGGTGGGAAATACGTACCGCGTAAACGGCCCCTCCGCGCTTCCCGGAACCGGCAAATCGGTGACGCGCTCTGTTTGTCCCGAAGGTCCCGAAGAAAGTGGACCCCCGGGAATCGAACCGCCGACCCCTCCGCCGCGCACCTCGACGCCGTCGGGGCGGGTTCCCATACCGCCCAGCGCGCCACTCGCCGTGCCATCAGCCGTGGCGCCGCCGCCGTCGGGTCGGGTTCCCGAAGACAGGGTTCCCATTTGCGGCGCGCCGTTTGGCGGGGGTTCTTGTTTGAAAGACGACGCGACGTGTTTCCCCATTCCCGCGGATGCGCCCACGCCCACGCCGAGGTCGTTCGCATCCACGGACGGCCCGTTTTCCCGGGACGTCAGTTCCAACGCCACGGATTTCGTAACCGATTTGACCCCCTTCGCGATTCTCGGCGTGGGAACCCCGATTTTCCCGTACGTATCGCTTGCGATGGGTAAAAGGAAGTGTCAGGAGATGGAGATGGAGATGGAGAAAATAAAAGGAAGTGTTGGCAAACGCAGAGTCGATAATAATTTGGGAAACGCGCAACACGTACCTATCAAGCAAATCGCCAACCTTGCCGCACTCGTTGACGCAGTACCCCGCCTGTCGCGCGGCGTCGTCGTAGGCCCGCATGGCGGCCAAAACGGTTTTGAACCGCCCCAAACACCGCCGGTTCGGGTCGCCTCGTAACTGCGAGTTGTACAAGAAAAGGGTCAGTCTGTTCCGTCTCGAGTACGGGCGTACTTCGTGATGTGTATGAGGGATTGGGTATAGTAGTGGTGTGACTTTCCGACTGTACTCCATAAAGAGCAGGTAACTGTGCGTTTGTGCCGTGTGTAGTCGTAACAGTTGCCAAACAACGTTACGGCCGTGGTGTGCGCTCAAACAGGGGCGGGGTAAACGTTGTGTGTGTCGGATTTGGGAAACGCGCAAACGCGCGACACGTACCTTGATTCGCGCTTCGTACTGCCCGTTCCCTTTCGCGCGCACGCCCTTCACCCCCGTTCCGTTGCCCGGCCGTTTCTGTTTACCAGGGGGTAGGGCGCCTGGATTGAAAAAAAAGAAATGTCAGTCGTGTATGGGCAAACACTCGGCGGAATGTGGTAAATGGGAAATACTTACCTGAAGAAGCGGGGGCCCCTGATGCGGTTTCCACGCCGTCCGCCAGGTCCACCGCGGGGTCCTTCTGGGCGAAATCATCCTGGGCGAAACCGCCTTGGCCGCGCCGCCCAACACTCGCGCCGACGACGTGTTGGAAACCGCCATTGACCACCAAGCTCTCGTCGGTCAACCCTTCATTGTCTCGGTCGGTGTCTGCGTGCGTGGGCGATACCCGTAACGACGCCGCGACGGCCGGGTTTGGGCGGGCGTGAGTGGGTTGCCGGCCGTGTGTGGCGCGCTGGCCGCCGCCGGTGCCTCCGCCCGCCCCGGCCGCGTCAGCACCCCCAACCCCGATCGGCACCCCGGGTCCACCCTCCGATCCCTCCGCACCAGAAAATGGAAAGTTCAAGTACTCCTCATCGAATCCCAGGCCCCTGGCCGCGCGGTCCCACGCCTTGGCGGCTTCTTCCTTGGTTGGGAAGTACCCCAGCGCGCGTTGCCTGCCGTCGCCAGTACTCGAAGTGATCCGCGCGCGAAACTTCCCACTCACCAAATGGAACGCCACGCCCCGGAATCCGGACGCACCAACCTTGCGCTTGGTGCCTTTGGTGTGCTTTTTTTGCTGCGCGCCTTCGTTTTTTTGTGAAATGGTATCATCGCCCAAGCTTCCCGCGGCCACGCCCGCGTCCCCCGCGTCGAGGTCGCCCCGCACAGCAGGCTCATACCCCGCCATCATCCGCGCGATGGGCTGGTCATCCGACCCGTCGTCGGTGTGGGGGGGCATCGTGACGCGACGCGACGTGCGTCACGGTCTGACGCGATCGTCACAAGGGCAATCGTTCGCACATTCCCTTTGCCGGCAACGATCGACTCGAGCGCGAGGAACGAGCACGACAAAAGTTTCAGACCCATTGCGAATCAGGAGGTACGATTGTATTTCCCAAATCCTAACACTGTTTGCCCATACAGGTTTCTGACACTTTCATTCCCAAGTGGCGAAAGCACTTTCGCGCAACAACCGCCGCCTCTTCCCTTTTACTACGAACGTGCGGCGCCCATACGCGTCAGCGCACGTGGAGCCCCCTTCGGTCCCCTCGTGTCACACCCAGTTCGTCCCTGCGACGTCGCGTTTATTGCGCGTCGCGTCAGAAAGATGGGGAAGCGCGACCCCGATGAGGACGAAACCGCGTTCCCTCGAGGGGGCGGCGGCGGAGTCGGAAACAACTTCGATGGCGACACGCCCGGTGCGAATGCGTCCGGGAAGCGACGGAAGATGTTCGAAGAGACGGACGAGGTACGTGTTTTACTTGCGGAGCCGTACCCAATGAGCGGTCGGTGCGGTGAAATCCACCAGGCTCGTCTTGACATGGTTCTGACCCGCCGCGTGAGGCGACGCGAAAGGGTCTCGCCGCCGCCGACGCTTTTGCGTTTCGCGACTCGACCTAAGGGCCGATGGTGTGCTCGCTTCAGTGACTGCGCTGTGGATACGAAACATCGATGCGCCGACAGGCTTTTGATACCTGAGTGGTACCCCTGACTGACCCTGAACCCAAACCCTAAACAAAACCCTACCCTGGCCGTCCCGTTCTCATCATCATCCATCAATCCCCAGATGCCCTTCGGCCATTCCAAATCCCCGACCTCGTCGTCGGCCAAGGAAAAAACCTTCGTGGAATCCTTGAAGTACAAAACCATGCGCGTGGGGATGAAGATTCTGGGTGTTGTTTGTGAAACAAGCGAACGCGGGTTGGTGGTTTCGTTACCGAACGGCTTGAAAGGGAACGTCACGCGGGCCGAGGCGGGGGAGGCTTTTTACCACGAGAAAACCGGAAAGAGGAAAGGGAAGATGATGAATGAAGAATCTGACGACGACGACGACGACGACGACGAGAAATCGGATTCCGAATCTTCCGATTCCGAGGACGAAACCGGAGCACCTCCTTTGTCCCTACAAGCCGCTTTCCAGGTAGGCCAGCTCGTGCGGTGCGTGGTGAACAGGCTGGAAAAAGGCAAGAGCGGGGGCAAGAGGATCGATTTAACCACGCGGGTGAGCAAAACATGCGCCGGTTTGACAAAAGAATCCCTCGCCGACGGCGTCAACGTCCCCGCCGAGGTCGTTTCCGTGGAGGACCACGGTTTCGTTTTGAGTTTCGGCATTGACGGCGCGCCTCCTGGTTTTTTACCTCGAAAAGCCACCGCGCCCGGCAGAGGTTTGGTACAAGGAAGTTTGCTGGACGTGGTGTTGACGGGGGCGGATCGCGAAACGAAAGACGACGACGAGAACGAGACTAACGAGTCTGAAAAATCGGAGAAAAAGAAACCCAAGCGCCTCGCGCCCGCCAAACGGAACGTGCTCACCGTCACCGCTGACCCGAAGCGCGTGGCAAACGCGGTGACGCACGAAACCGACACAACCAGTTTGGGCACGCTTCTTCCCGGGATGCTGGTCAACGCGCGCGTGAAGTCGGTATTGGTGGACGGCATCGGCGTCAACTTCATGACTTACTTCGTCGCGAACTGCGACGCGTTTCACGTCGCGGACGCTTCCTCGAAAGGTTCCGTTGAGTCCACGAAAGTGCACGGCCCCGCAACGGACCTGGCAAGGACGCACAAGGTGGGCGACCGGTTCCGCGCGCGCGTGGTTTTCGTTGACGTCGAGACGAAACGCGTCGGCGTGAGTTTGCGGTAAGGGCCTTTCCCACCCAACACACACCGCCTCCCTGATTGCCCATACCCCGACTGACACTTTCTTTACTACAAGGCCGCACTTGATTCGGTACGGGGGGCCGGAACTTGTGTCGGGTATTGGCAAACAGTCCAAACAGGAAAGTGACACTGACGCCGACGCGGCCGCTACCGTGGACGCCACCGACGTGCTGCTGGGTGTTACGTATGCCTTACCCAAAATCGGCGCCGTGTGCGAAACCGCGGTGGTGCGCAGAGTCGACGCTTCAGTCGGGGTGTTACTCGAGCTTACGCACGTGAACGAGCTCACGCAAAAGAAAACAACCACCCTTGGGTACTGCCACATCTCGGACGCGAGCGACGGGCACGTGGAGAAGGTACGTATTTCCCATTTACCACATTCCGCCGACTGATTGCCCATACGAGACTGACATTTTCTTTTTACAATCTCAGCTGGAGAAGGTTTTCAAAGTCGGCGGTAAAACGAAGTGCCGAGTTTTGGGCCGGCGCCCGCTCGACGGGATCTCCACGGTTTCGTGCCGAAACAGGTACGGAGTCGCGCCTTTCCTAAACCCCGACACCGTGTCTGCCAGCACCTCTTTGAGTACAGTTGTCATTCAAAGGAAGTGCACTACATACGGCACAAGTGCCCTGTTTTACCGAAGCTGGTGACTGTTTATCCATGCATCGCGATATACATTAATTAAGACTCTCCGACTGACACGTTCCGTTTTCGCAACCCCAGCGTCATCGACCAGCCGTTTCTCACCCTGGACGAGCTCGTTCCCGGCATGAAAGTCAGGGGCGAGGTGTTGGCGATTGAGAGTTACGGGGCTATGGTCAAGTTGGCGCCAGGCGTGAAAGCCCTGGTAAGGGCCTTTCCCAATCACCACACACCGCCTCTGCGATTGCCCATACAATACTGACGTTTCTTTTTTAAATTCTCAGTGTCCCCCCAATCACGTTTCCGACATCCCCGGCCGGACGTCGTCGCAAAAGGTAAAGGAGGGCGCGAACCTTCAGTTTCGGGTTTTGAGCGTGGACAGGTTGCGGAAACGCGTCACGGTGACGCACAAGAAGAGTTTGGTGAAGAGCGATTTAACGGTCGTGAGTTCCTTGAAATCCGCGATCGTGGGAACGCGGTGCCACGGCGTCGTGACCGGTGTTGAGCCGTACGGGGTTTTCGTGTCTCTGTTCGGGGAGGCGCGCGGTTTGGCCGGGTTACAGGACTTGGGGTTGACCGTGAACCAGGTACGTGTTGCGCGTTTCCCAAATCCTGACACACAGTTAACTGCCCCTCTTTGGCTACACTAGTATTACAAGGAAGTATACTACATACATCACTAGTGCACTGTTTACCCATACAGTAAGACTCAAGACTGACCCTTTTCTTTCTCAATCACCAGCCCCCGAAGGAGGCGTACGAAGTAGGCCAGGTCGTGCGGTGTACCGTGACTCGGTCAGATTCCTTGAACGTGCGGAAACTCAAACTGAGCTTGATCGACGGCGGCGATTTTGGAGGAGGTTCGGTCGATCGGGAAGGTACGGGTTTTGAAACCGAGGGAGGCAACGCGGACGAGACGACGGACGGCCCCGACCCCGGCACGGTTTTCGATTTCGTGACCGTTAAATCCGTGGATACCGAAACCGGCGCGGTGCGGGTGAAGCTCCCGTTGGAGGGGGGGTACGGCACGGTCACGAAGGCGCACCTGTCCGATTGCCCGGCAACAGGAACCCAGCTTCTCGAGTCGCTAACCCCCGGGTCGCAACTCGGCCCGGTGTTGGTTTTGGAATCCAAAAGCGCCAAGCGCGTGGTGCTGTCGCGAAAGCTCTCGTTGATCACGTCGGCGAAGGAAAACAAGCTCCCCGAAACCGTGGCTGATTTGCTGGTAGGCGGAAGGTACCCCGGGTACGTCGCCTCCGTATCGTCATCGGGGGTGTTCGTGCGGTTCCTCGGCCGGCTCACCGGGCTAGCCCCGCCCTCGGGGCTGGTGAGTTTCTCCTCTGGAGGGTCAGTCTCGAAGAAAGGGAAAGGAAACAAACCGACCGACCCGACCGACCGCTTTCAGCTCGGGCAAACCGTGTTTGCGAAAGTCACCGCGGTGGACGCGACGACCGCGACGCCGCGGGTGTCGCTTTCCCTGTCAGGGTCTGTTAACTCGTCAACCCCCAAACCTGGAAACCAAAGCGCCGCCCTCGCCGCCCTCGGTCTTGACTCGTGTTTGATTCGCCAGGTATTCGCCGATATCGACGCGCTTGATTTCCTAGCGGAGTCGAGGGGCGACCGAGACGCCGACGACGACGACGAAAAAATGGTTTTGTCCAAAGAGGCGGCTTCAAAGTTCACCCCTGGTACGAAAATCTCAGTCACCGTCTCGCAAACGCGCGAGTACGGGATTCTCGGCGACTGCGGGTTGGACGAAAACGCGGTGGTCGTGATTGGCAACGACCAGCTGGACGGTAAGAAGGACCAAAAAAAGGACGGCAGCGTCGTAACGTGCGTCGTGCTTGACGTCGATCGGCGCGAGGGTATCGTGGACTGCGGCGCGCGGGCTGGTCTTTTGGAATCCGTGGATTCCAAAAAGAAGAGCGCGTCGAAGTCTACCCGCGGGAAGAAATCCGAAACCGACGACCTTCAGCCCGGCACCAACGTCACCGCGGTCATCGAGCTTCTCAAGCCTGAGTACATGGTGGTTTCGTTACCCGGACACGGCGGTTCGGTTGGGTACTGCGCGGGCCGCGCGGTGAACGCCGGGTTCGGCGAGCGCGTCGACACGGACGACGCGTGGTCGCCGCTCGGGGTGGTGGGTGAGACGGTTTCCCTAACCGTGGTTACGGACGGCACGCGAAACGGCGGGCGGTTGCTTCTGGTCGCGGACGACGCATTGCTGGGCGATACCTCCGATGGCCACGACGGCGTTTCTCGGAACGGCGGCGGTGGTTATGTTGGCGGCGGTACCGACCATCCCGTGGGCGCAGTGCTGGACGCGGTTGTGCTTGAAAAGCACGTGCAGCAGGTCATCGTGTCCCTACCCGGGGGTGGCAAAGCACGCCTGCACGCCACGGAAATGCCGCTGACTGCGACTTCGGTTTCGTCAAAGAAAAAGTCGGCAAAGGGATTGGATACCTCCAAGGGCGGATACGTGGATACCGCCACGCCCGTTTTCCACACCACGCATGAGGGCGACTCGATTTCCGTGGTGGTGTGCGGCCCCGCGGGCGACCGCGGCACTATGCTTGAGGTGAGCGCGCGGCGAAGTTCGTCGGACGCGAAATCCGCATTTGCGGCGGCCGCGGCGCACGGCTCCCAGGATGGCGGCAACGCTGGGGTTTTGGGAACCGCGGCATTGGCGACGCTGGAGCACGGCGTATTGTTCGCCCATGCCGTGGTGGCGCAGGTTTCCGCGCAGGTCCTGGCGGTTCTAATCGCCCCGGGGCTCACCGTGCGGCTGCCGCGAATCGAAACCGGTTGCGACGTGGAAAGGTGCGTATCCGTGTGTTTCACCAAATCCAGGCACCGGCCGTTTTCCGATCAGCCAGAGTAATTACTGTTTACTACATCATCACAAGTGCACTGTTTTATCTCTCAGCTGGTGACTGTTTGTCCATACATCGCGGTATACATGGCACTTGGTGCCACTCAAGACTGACACTTTCTTTTACAACGACAGTTTGAAAATCCCCCTGGACAAGCGGTTCGCAATCGGCGCGCGGTGCGGGTTTCTCACCGCCCTGACCAGCGACGTGGCGCGAAAGAAAATGACCGCCACGCTGCGCACGCTAAATGACCGAACCGTCACGCGTGGCGTTTCGCTTCCCGTGATTGTCACCAAGATCGTGCCGAACGGGGGCGGGGTTTTCTGCCAGGTCACGGGCACGCGAAGGTTCGTGTTTTGGCGTTTCCCAAATCCATCGGCCACTGTTTGTCGATTTTCCGCCCGTGATTACGTAGTTACTACATACAGCACATACGCACTGTTTTATCTCTAACGCTGGTGACTGTTCAGACCGATTACCCTGACTGTTGACCTGGCCATCGTCCAATACATCGCGATATACACGGCACTTGGTGCCACTCAAGACTGACACTTTCTTTTCTTTATCGTAGAGCTCGCGCGCACGTTTGCGACCTAAGCGACGCGGTTACCACGAACCCTTGGAAGAAATTTTCCGTGGGCGACGTCGTGCACGCCGCCGTGGTGAACGTTTCCGAGGACGGCGGCGAAATCGACGTTTCCTTCAAGACCGGCGATTTCTCTTCCAAGACAAACCCTGGGACTGATACGACGCAAAACTCGTCGTCCGCGTCGTCGTTCGCGCCGGGCGCTTCCGTTGGCGGGTACGTCAAGAATGTGACGAAGGGCGGTTTGTTCGTGGCGCTTACGCGGAACGTCGACGCGCGGGTTAAGATGTGCAACTTGAGTGACACGTTCGTGGATGACCCGCAAACGGTTTTTCCCAAAGGTTCCGTGGTGTCCGGTACCGTGCTGTCCGTGGACAGCCACGGCAACGTCGAGATGACCCTGCGTAGTGACGGCGGGGACGCAAGCGCGGTGCGGGACGGTTCGTCGGGTGCCGAAAACCGGACGCCGGTCGAAATCGGCGCGGTCACCATGGGAACCGTACGCGCGGTGCAGACGTACGGCGTGTTCGTGACTCTTGACGGGTCCGGGCGGTCCGGGCTGTGCCACATTTCGCAATTCGCGGATGCCATTATTAAAGGTACGTGTTGGGGCTTTCCCAAATCCGGGCGCACTGTTTGCAGGTTGTCCGCCCGTAATTAATGTTTACTACCTACATCACATCACAAGTGCACTGTTTTACCGAAGCTGGTGACTGTTTGTCCATACATCGCGATATACATTCTACATGTATACCCAAGACTGACACTTTTCTTTACAATCAAAGACGGGTTGGACTCGCACGTCCGAACGGGCGAGCGCGTGCGGGTGAAAGTCCTGGGGGTGGATTTGGAGACCGCCAAAATATCCCTGGGCATGAAGCCGAGTTTGTTCACGACGGATGATGACGACGATGACGCGGGAAACGCTTTGGCGGTGGATACCAAAAAAGAAGACGTGCTCGTGGCGGACGAGACGGACGATGAGGAGGACGAGGAGGAGGCGGATGATGAGGATGAGGATGACGAGGATGAAGATGACGATGAAGCGAAGGACGACGACGACGAAGCGATCGACGCTGACGACTCCGACTCCGAGGACGGCGAC